>Garth_p2__coassemble_6824_pt1 | contig 2832 bp, 2 predicted proteins | sample Garth_p2__metabat2_low_PE_020 | metagenome-assembled genome bin Garth_p2 | reverse complement strand
ATGCTCCTTGAGTTAAAATTAAAGAAGCTGGATATATAACCATCTTTCCTTGAAGTTCTTTCCAGTTTCCATATTCAACTTTATATGTTTTGAAAAGTCCCTCACAAAACTCTCTCTCTTCTGGAGTCAATTCCTCTTTTACAGCTAATTTTTCAACAATAGCTTTATTTTCCTTTATCTCCTCATGCACCTCATTTATAGCAGGTAAAAGCATCTCAACAAAGGCTTTTTTTCTCTCGATAGAAGATAATTCCCGTAAATCTACCTCCCTTTGAATATAATCACTATTTTTTACTTCATTTTGTGTAATTTGTGCAACTTTCTCTTTATCTTGTATTGCATCGCTGTCTATCTCATTACTAACTGATTTTTCTTCGTTCTTAACCTCTTCAATCTCTTTAATAATATTAGTATGATTTAAAAAATTCTTTTGATTTTTAAATCCAAAGATAAAAAATAGAGAAAACATTACTAAAAATATTGCTAACTTCTTATTCATATTTCTCTCCTATTAAAAATAATTTTTCTGATATAGTATACTTTATTTTCTAAAAAAAGTAAAGAGTTTTTTCGTTTGTTATATTCTCTAATTCTAGTTTTATATCTAAAATGTATATTTTTTATTCACTTTTTTTAAACACTTTATACTAGAAATTTTACTTTATTTACATTTTCCATACTAATTACAATAGAGCATTATTTTTTTAAAAAATCTAGTTTTAACATAAGGAGTTAACTATTTAAAATAAGAATATAAATAAAAAAGACCCCGTAGGGTGTGAGGTCAGAACTGACTACCTGTACTTCTTTACTAACAGAATAAAGATGAGAAGAAAGAATCCACCTAGAAGAATTGTTCCTCCATCAAAGTTAATTGTTAGTTGATGAACTGTTATAGTCATCTCTGTACCTCCTTATAGTGTTTAGATCTACTATTTATAAGGATCGTTACTCCTTATAAATATGAAATAAGCCTCCACCGAAGTGAAAGCTTAGTTCATAACGAATTTTATTAATATCTAAACAACTATAAGTACCCAAACGGGTTCTAGGTAATTCAATTATAACAATTATATATTAAAAAGTCAAATTTTTGAAAATAAAGATAAAGTAAAAAGAGAGATTTAAAAACCTCTCTAATCTTAATTATCTTATTATTTTTTATATACAGTACGACCATCAGCCTGACCGTTAGGAACTTGACACAAACTTAAAGTAATTTGAACTTTTAAAATAAAAGGTTAAATTCTATTAAAATAAACGTTAATGTATTTTCTATTAAAAGTTTAAGAAAAAAATTAAAAATCTTATATTATTTTCCTATTAAAATATACGAGCGTATATTTTAATAGGAAATTGGGGGCAACATGAAAGTGTATGGTTATGTTAGAGTTTCTACTGAAAAACAAGTCATAACAAGACAGGTAGATAATATTTTAAAAGAATATGAACATGCTAGAATCTATTCTGAAAGTTTTACAGGAACAACTAATAATAGACCTGAATGGAATAAATTAAAAAAAATAGTTGAGCCTGGAGACACTATTGTTTTTGATTCTGTTTCAAGAATGTCAAGAAATGCTGCTGAAGGTATTGAAGAATATTTTAATTTTTTAGATGCTGGAATAAATTTAGTATTTTTAAAGGAAAGATATATAAATAGTGATGTCTACTTAGAACAGCTAAGATCTAATACTAGTATATCTTCAAATGACAATGATTTAGATAAAACTGTTATGGCTGGTATAAGAGAATATTTAAAAATATTAGCTCAAAAACAAATTCAGATAGCTTTTGACCAAGCTGAAAAAGAAGTTAAAGATCTACAAGAAAGAACAAAAGAAGGGTTAAGAGTAGCAAGAGCTAAAGGAAATATTGGTGGCAGAAGAGTAGGCAGTAAAATAGAAACTAAAAAAGCTAAGGAGATGAAAGAAAAAATACTTAAACTATCTAAAGAGTTTAATGGAAATTTAAAGGATATTGAAGTTATAGATATTTTAAAAATTTCTAATAATACCTACTATAAATATAAAAAAGAACTTAAAGTAAAAAAAATTAATCAATAATAGTATAAAGACCTCGTATAATTTAAAATATGAGGTCTTATTTTATAACATTTTATAAAAATATTTTGTTAGTTAAAAATAGGTTCTTCTTCATCTAACCACCAACATTTAGTTTCATAAGAAAGAGAAAAAGCTTTTTCAATAGTTGATATTATATCTGAACTTGTATTTTTGTTATATCCTTTTTTCTTTTTACTTTTATATCTCATACTATCTATTTGAATTCTAATAGGAATCATTTTAGAACTATAATTTTTTATATCAATTAGCTCTCCATTCATAAATTCAAATTCCAATACTTCTCCATAAGCAAATGCTTCAGGAAATCCAATACTAATATAATCTAACAAAGTATTTCTGCCCACCATAACTTTACCAGTATAATTTTCATCAATATTAATTCCTTTATATAAATGATGTCCTACCCCTACCATATCTTTCTCGTTTGTTTTAATAGGAGAAATATTGTTGATAATAGGGTATTTATCTGCATTTATAAATAGATCTCTAAGAATAAGTTTATTATTAATTATTTCCAATTCTCTCCAATAACCTAAAATGCAATGATCTGTCTTGGAATCTGGATTTAATCCAAATTTTTCTATCTCTTTAAATCCATTTGTTCTTGCAACAACCATATATCTATTTCCTTTAAACGTTATAACATCTGTTAATTGTACCATAAATCTTCCCTCCTAAAATTAATTGTATCTACAGAAATATTCAACAGCAGTTTCTTTTAATTTTTCTACATTTTGAAATTTAG
>Garth_p2__coassemble_2304_pt1 | contig 8434 bp, 9 predicted proteins | sample Garth_p2__metabat2_low_PE_020 | metagenome-assembled genome bin Garth_p2 | reverse complement strand
TAGTTAAAACTGTTGCTTGGTATGACAACGAAATGTCTTACACTTCTCAATTAATCAGAACTCTTAAAAAATTCGTAGAATTATCTAAATAATTACTAGAATATTGAGAATAACTAAATAGAAAATGAATAGCGGAGCTTGTTAAGTTCCGCTATTTTTAAAAATGACAATTGGAGGATTGAAATAAATGGCTAAAAAAATAGTTACAGATTTAGACGTTAAAGGAAAAAAAGTTCTAATGAGAGTTGACTTTAACGTACCTATGAAAGATGGAAAAATCACTGATGAAAATAGAATAGTTGCAGCATTACCAACTATAAAATATGTATTAGAAAATGGAGGAAGAGTAATAGCTTTCTCTCACCTAGGAAAAGTTAAAACTGAAGAAGATTTAGCTAAAAAATCTTTAAAAGTTGTTGCTGAAAGATTAGCAGAACACCTAGGACAAACAGTTAAATTTGTTCCAGCTACAAGAGGAGCAGAATTAGAAGCTGCTGTAGCTGAACTTAAAGATGGAGAAATCATGATGTTCGAAAACACAAGATTCGAAGATCTAGATGGTAAAAAAGAATCTAAAAATGATCCTGAATTAGGAAAATACTGGGCATCTTTAGGAGATCTATTTGTTAACGATGCATTTGGAACAGCTCACAGAGCTCATGCTTCAAACGTTGGAATCGCAGCTAACATAGGAGAAGGAAAAACTGCAGCAGGATTCCTAATGGAAAAAGAAATTAAATTCATCGGAGGAGCAGTTGACTCTCCAGAAAGACCTCTAGTAGCAATCCTAGGAGGAGCAAAAGTTTCTGATAAAATAGGAGTTATCGAAAACCTATTAGTAAAAGCTGATAAAGTTCTAGTTGGAGGAGCTATGATGTTCACTTTCCTTAGAGCTTTAGGAAAAAATACAGGAACTTCATTAGTTGAAGAAGATAAAATTGATTTAGCTAAGGATCTATTAGCAAAAGCTAATGGAAAATTAGTTCTTCCAATAGATGCTGTTGTAGCAAAAGAATTTAACAACGATGCACCACACAAAACTGTATCAGTAGATGAAATTCCTGCTGACGAAATGGGACTAGACGTTGGAGCTGGAACTGTTGAACTATTTGCAAAAGAAATCAACGGAGCAAAAACTGTAGTATGGAACGGACCTATGGGAGTATTTGAAATGCCTAACTATGCTAAAGGAACTATTGGAGTATGTGAAGCTATTGCAAATCTTCAAAATGCAACAACTATAATCGGAGGAGGAGACTCTGCAGCTGCAGCTATAAGCTTAGGATATGCAGATAAATTCACTCACATCTCTACTGGTGGAGGAGCATCTCTAGAATACCTAGAAGGTAAAAAACTTCCAGGAGTAGAATCTATTTCTGATAAATAATTAACCAACAATCACACTTAATATATGAAAACAGTCTGGTATATATCAGACTGTTTTTAATAATAAAGTTTTTATATAGTGAAAAAAATGAAAAAAATTTTCATAAAACAGTTGACAAGATAGCTGACAAGTAATATAATAAGACATCAATTAAATAGTAGTGTACGAAGATAGAGGTTGCATAATTCAAGAGTATTTAAAAATAAGATTTGTGTATCGTTTTTAAAGAAAGGGAAGGTTGCCGAAGGGGATTTACAGACACAACTGTAAATATTCTGGGACAATATATAATATGTATTGTACTGTCACAATATGTGGAGAGCTATCATAGTAAATTATAATATTTTTCTATCTTGTGAAAATATAATTACCATGAGTTAATTTTTGTGTATCTTCAAAAATTGGTTCATGGTTTTTTTATTTATACTACTAGAATATTTTACAAAATGGGGGCATTTTTTATGAGAAACAGATTTTTAAGAGCAGCATCAATGGTAGGGGGATTATTCCTCATGTTTTCAACTGGGCTATTTGCTGAAGAGGCAGCATATCAACCAGCACTATATTCAACTTTCTGGTCGTTAGTACCACCGATAGTTGCTATTGTGTTGGCATTGATTACAAAAGAGGTATATAGTTCTCTATTTATAGGAATAGTAGTTGGAGGACTTTTCTATTCAGGATTTCAATTTGAAACTACTATGACACATATTTTACAAGATGGATTAGTAAAAGTTTTAGCAGATTCATACAATGTTGGGATATTGATATTTTTAGTTATTCTTGGTGGAATGGTTTGTCTTATGAATGCAGCTGGAGGATCAAGGGCATTTGGACAATGGGCAAGTAAAAGAATAAAATCACGTGTAGGGGCACAATTAGCTACAATCCTATTAGGAGTATTAATATTTGTAGATGACTATTTTAACTGTTTAACAGTAGGAAGTGTAATGCGTCCTGTAACAGATAAACACAATGTATCTCGTGCAAAACTTGCTTATATAATTGACTCAACAGCAGCACCAGTATGTATCATTGCTCCAATTTCATCTTGGGCAGCAGCAGTAACAGGATTTGTTCCTGGAGAAGATGGATTTTCAGTATTTATCAATGCGATTCCATATAACTTCTATGCACTTTTAACTATAACAATGTTAGTTCTTTTAGTTACATTAGGAGTAGATTATGGTCCAATGAAAAAACATGAAGCCAATGCAGCAAATGGAGATCTATTTACAACAGCAGATCGTTCATTTGTTACAAAAGATGCTGAAGGAAATTTAAATGGAACAGTGTATGATTTAGTTGTCCCAGTTGTATTATTAATTATATGTTGTGTAACTGGAATGATATATAGTGGTGGATTCTTCAGTGGATCTAGCTTTGTAGAAGCTTTCTCTAATAGTGATGCTTCTGTAGGGTTAGCTTTAGGAAGTATAGTTGCTTTAATTATAACAATAGCTTTTTATTCAGTAAGAAAAGTTCTTTCATTCACAACTTGTATGAACTGTATTCCAGAAGGATTTAAAGCAATGGTACCAGCTATTATGATATTGACATTTGCATGGACACTAAAAGCTATGACAGATAGCTTAGGAGCAGCTCCATATGTAGCAGGAATGATGCAAACTTCAGCAGCAGGATTGATGAATATGTTACCAGCTATTATATTTGTTGTAGGTTGTGGACTTGCATTTGCAACAGGAACATCATGGGGAACATTTGGAATATTAATTCCTATTGTTGTTGCAGTATTTGAAAGTGACCCTCAAATGATGATTATAGCCATTTCAGCATGTATGGCAGGGGCTGTTTGTGGAGACCACTGCTCACCTATCTCTGATACAACAATTATGGCATCAGCAGGGGCACAAAGCAACCATGTAAACCATGTTTATACTCAACTACCTTATGCTTTAACAGTAGCAGGAATTTCATTTGTATCTTATATAATAGTAGGATATACAAGAAGTTTACTATTAACACTTCCTATAGGAATAGTTATGGTATTTGCTGTACTATTCTTCTTTAAAATGAGAAGTAAAAATAATTAGGAAAATAGATGATTAAAAATAACTCTTCTATCTTAGATTAATAAGGTAGAGGAGTTTTTTTAATTATTGCTAAATATAAAAAAATATTCTATACTGAGTTTAAGGGGTGATAAAATGATAAAAAAATTTGATGGAACAATTGAAATGTTAGAAGATGTTATGATTATTGACAATGAATCTTTTAAAGATATTGACTGTGATGTGGAAACTCTTTGTAAACGGTTAGAAAAAAACAAACAGTATGAATTATATGTAAAATATGAAAAAGATATTCCAATAGGCTATCTAGGGCTATTATATGTGGCAAATTTACATTATGATGGGGTTTGGGTAGATTTGATAGCTGTGAGAAAAGAATGGCAAAATAAAGGGATAGGACAGGAGCTATTAAAATTTGCTCAAGAGAGAGCTAAAGAAAATGGTGTAGATACAATAACAGGTCTTGTAAAGAGAGAAAATCTTTCGTCATCAGCTATGTTTAAAAAGGAAAAATTTAATTGTGATGAAACAGGTTTTCTTCTTTATATAAAAGGATTAGAAAAATAAGGTGTAGATATGGAGAAAAATAGAAAAGTAGAGATTATAGCCTCTATAGTATTAGCAGTAGTAGCATTAGTTTGGGGAACAACTTATGCAGTTATAAAAGATACATTAAGTGTTGTTCAACCTTTTTCCCTTATGATGTTTAGATTTGGGTTTTCAGCATTTATTTTAAGTTTGATGTATTTAAAAAAATTTAAAGCAATAAAAAGTGTAGATTTGAAAAGGGGAATAATTATAGGAATATTTATGTTTTTAGCTTTTTATTTCTTAATAGTAAGTATAAGATTTACAACAGCTTCAAAATTCTCCTTTATAGTAGGGGCATATGTATTGATAGTTCCTTTTTTATCTTGGATTATTAATAAAACAAAGTTAGATAGATATGCAATAGTAGGAGCTATTTTAGCAACTATCGGATTAGCTTTTTTAACAATGGAAAAGGGAGCAGTATTTAATCTTTGGGATCTTGTAGCAGGTTGTTGCTCTTTTTTCTTTGCAGCTCATATGATAGCTATTGAAAAATACAGTGGAGATTCAGATCCGATACTTCTTACAATTATTCAATTTATAACAACAGCAGTTTTATTTATAATTTTAACTGGAGTAAAAGAAGGATATAATTTTACAGTACTACCTGAAATAAAATGGACTTTAGGATATTTAGTAATCATAAGCACAATAATTCCATTTGCTATACAGAACATTGTTCAAAGATATATTTCATCTACAAGTACAGCATTAATTTTAACTTTACAATCAGCTTTTGGGTCAATTTTTGCAGTTTATTATTTAGATGAGAGAATGACAAAGCAGATGATAATAGGGTGTTTATTAATCTTTATAGCAATTGTGTTTCAAGAAACAAAATTAAAATTTTTAAAAAAATAAATTTTTCCTAATAAAGTCACAAAAATTTCACAATTATTTGTTATATTTATATCATAAATCTTTCCCCAAGATGTTTTAATATATAGAAAATAAGAAAAATCCCTCTTCCCCAAAAGGGATTTTTTCTATTTTTTGAAACTATATAATAAATGTTATAATGAATAAATTTTAGGGGCTGAAGTTGAAAGTGTAGAAATACTTCCTTTTGCATCTTCAAGATAAAAAATTTCAAAAATTGGATTATTAAATTCTTTATAAATAGATTTTACTAAAGGATTATTTTCAATAATTTTCTTTTTAATATTTTCATCTTTTGAAAACACTACTTTACCATTTAATCTTAACCAAGCAAAATTTTTATCAGATATACAAATTTCAATATAAGGATTTTTTTGCAATTCTTTATATATTTCTTTTTGGTTAGAAGTGCAAAAATAAAGTTTGTTATTATCTTCTAACATAAATTGGAAAGGACGAATTTTAGGTTTGTTATCTAATCCAATAGTTGCAAAATATTGTATTGGGTTTTCGTTTAAAAATTTAATTACTTCATTCATAATTTAACCTCCAAAATGATTTGATATTTACTTGATTATATAATAGAAAAATAATATACTTTTGTAAAGTAAGCACTTTTTTGTAAGCTAGTAACCAAAAGGTGACATTTATGTAAATTAAGTATTTGGAGGAAGTAAAAATGTTAAAAAAAATTTTACCTAATTGTCCAGTAGAAGTAACACTGACATTAATAAGTAATAAATGGAAGGTATTGATAATAAGAGAATTATTAACAGGAACAAAAAGATTTGGCGAACTAAGAAAAAGTTTAGGTGATATTTCACAAAAGGTTTTAACTGAAAATTTAAGAGAAATGGAAAAAGATAGTTTGATCCAAAGGGATGTTTATCCAGAGGTGCCACCTAAAGTTGAATATTCTCTTACAAAATTAGGATATAGTTTAAAGGAAATTTTAGATATAATGTTTATTTGGGGAGAAAAATACAAGAAAAATATGTCTTGAAAAGTTCACATTAAAGCCACAATTTATTGTTATATTAACAGTATAAAATCTTTCCCCAAGATGTTTTAATATATAGTTAAGAAAATCCCCCTTAGAGATAAGGGGGATTTTTCTTTTTAAAAAACTGTAAAAAATAACAAAAACTATTGAAAAAATTTAATAATTACTTTAAAATATAATGAGTAATAATATAAAAGATGAGGGTGAAAAGATGGAAATTGAAAAAATAAGAAAATATTGTGTAATTGGGTTTATTATTGTAGGGTTAGCATGTATTTTTGTTGAAAAAGCTAACGGACCTAAACTATATACAGGTGTAGGAGATGGGTTTGACAGTGAAATTACAGTAGAAATTATGGCTAAGAAAAACAGTAAAGGAGAATTAAGAATCTCTGATATAAAATATACTCATGGGGATACTGAAGCTATAGCTGGACCAGCTTTAGATGAACTTGTAACAAAAGTAAAAAATACTCAAAGTATAGATGTTGATGTAGTAGCAGGAGCTACTTATTCTTCAGAAGGATTTATCCAAGCATTAAATGATGCTTGCTCAAAAATAAATTAATGATTTTAACTGCACTTATAACTGAGTGCAGTTTTTTATAAAGGTGATATTATGAAAATAGGAGTAGTTTTAGAAGGGGGAGGAATGAGAGGTATCTATACAGTAGGAGTATTAGATGCCTTTGAAAAAAATAATTTTATGCCAGATTATCTTATAGGAGTTTCAGCAGGAGCTTCTAATGGAGTTTCTTTTATATCTAGGCAAAAAGGTAGATCATTGAGAATAAATACTAATTATATTAATGACAAAAGATATTTGAGTTTGTATAATCTTTTAACTCAGGGATCACTTTTTGGAATGGATTTTATTTTTAACGAAGTTCCAGCAACTGATGAGCCTTTCGATTACAAAGCATTTTTTGAAAATCCTTGCGATTTTAAAGTAGGAGTTACAGATGCTTTAACAGGAAAAGCAGTTTTTTATGGAAAAGACTCCTTAAATGATGGAGCTACAGTATTAAAAGCTTCAGCTTCAATTCCTCTTGTATCTAAAGCTGTTGTTTATAGAGGAAGAGAGTATTTTGATGGTGGAACTTCGAGTCCTATTCCAGTAGATGAAGCACTAAAAGATGGATGTGATAAGCTTATAGTAGTTTTAACTAGAGATAGAAACTTTATTAAACCGCCATTAAAAATGCAAGGTTTTTGTTCATTGATTATGAGAAAATATCCAGCTATGATAGAGCTTCTAAAAAGACATCATGAGGTTTATTTAGAAAATCAAGAAAGAATAAGAGAACTAGAAAAAGAGGGAAAAGCCTTTGTAATAGCCCCTAAAACTCCTCTATTAATAGATAGATTTGAAAGGAAAAAAGAGAAATTGTTAAAAGAGTATCACCATGGATTTAATGATGGAGAAGAGTTTTTACAAAATCATTTAAAAAGTTTTATCAGTAAATAAAAAATTCCAGCGTATAGCTGGAACTTTTTTTATTATTGCATAGGTAATATTTCAATTTCAACTCTTCTATTTTGAGCTCTTCCACTTGCAGTACTATTAGTAGCTCTAGGATATTCTTCTCCATATCCTATAGAAGATATTCTTCTGCTTGAAACTCCTTGTTGGATAAGGTAATTTCTAACACTAGCAGCTCTTTTTTCAGAAAGAGTTAGGTTGTATTCATCAGAACCTGTATTATCAGTATATCCATTTACAATAACTCTAGTTTCAGGATAGTTTACTAAAACAGTTGCAATAGAGTTTAATGGTCCATAGAAGCTAGGAACAATTTTAGCACTGTCAGTAGCAAAAGTTACTCCACCAGGAAGAGAAAGATTTAGATTTTCACCTTTTTGGTTAACTTCTACTTCAGTATTTTTTAAACGTTCTCTTAATTCTTGTTCTTGACGATCTCTATAAGCTCCCCAACCAAGACCAGCTAAAGCACCAATTCCAGCACCTATAAGAGTTCCTTTTGTATCTTTACCTATAATTTGTCCAAGAAGTGCTCCAGCAGCAGCTCCACCAGCAGTTCCTTTAGTTTTGCTATTTACAGATCCAGTTTCATCAAGAAAAGGTGAAGATGTACAACCAGCAAGAGTTAAAGCAAGTAAAAGACCAGATATTATTTTTTTATTGTTCATAGTGAAACCTCCTTTTAAAATTTTATTTAAAAAAATAAGATTTTAGTTGTATTTTCTAAAAAAAAGATAAAAATCCTTCTTTATAATTATATTATATATTAAATTTTTTAAAAAACAATCACAATTTTATATAGAAATAAAGAATATTTTAAACTATTAAAAAATAAAAAATAAATTTTTTTAAAAAAAATAAAAAAAAGTGTTGACACAAAGTGGGATAAATGATATAATCATTCTTGTCTTGAGAGAAAAGGCGTCGGAATATAGCGCAGTCCGGTAGCGCATCTGCCTTGGGAGCAGAGGGCCGCAAGTTCGAATCTTGCTATTCCGACCATTATGCGGGAATAGCTCAGTTGGTAGAGCGTCAGCCTTCCAAGCTGAATGTCGCGA
>Garth_p2__coassemble_1783_pt1 | contig 11234 bp, 9 predicted proteins | sample Garth_p2__metabat2_low_PE_020 | metagenome-assembled genome bin Garth_p2 | reverse complement strand
TACAAAAAAGAGAGCTGAGTAAAACATTTTTTTAAAAATGTTACTCAGCTTTTTTACAAGTTTCTTCATCTTTGTTAATAACAATAACTTCATGTCCTTTTGAAGTGAAAGATTTTATAAGGAAATATATCTCTTTTCCTTCTCTAGCAATTATAATATTCAATTTGAAATCTCCTTTATACTAAGCTTTTAAATTTTTCGATTGATAAACTAATGGGACTAATAGTTTCTATTCCAAAATCTTCATAAAGATTTTGTCTAGTGGGATCAAAAACTCTAGCTATAACTTTGGGAACATTATATATTTTTTTGCTATCTGTGCAATCATAAGATTTGTATTATCATCATTAGTAGCTGTAACAATTATTTCAGCTCGTTCAATATTAGCAAGTAAAAGAGTATATTTTTCTATTTCATCAACTTCTATAGTAAAGCCACTAAAAATCTCACTTAACTTTTGAAAGGTCTCTTCTTTTTTACTACACTTTTCTTTTGAGTAGATAGATATTCTGCAACGCTCGCTCCAAAAGCTCCACAGCCAATTATTATAATATAGTCCATTTCTCTTTTATTCATAATTACCTACCCTAAATTAAAATCTTTTGATTCTCCAGCATTAGTAACTCTTTCTAAGTTACAAATTGCAGGTTCATAAGATGGATTAAAAGCTAAAGATGCTCTATATTGTTTTTGAGCATTTTCAGTATTTCCAACACTTTCAGCAATAACTCCTAAAAGATTGTATGTTTCAGGAGAGTTTACATTTTTACTAACAGCTTTTTCTAACATCTCTTTTGATTTTTTTAAATTTCCATTAGTTATATATAATTTTGCAAGTTCAATCAACTCTTCAAAAGAACAATTTTCTTTTTCCTTTAATTCTTCACGAGAAAAAACTTTTTTTATTAATTCTTTTATTTGAGCAGGAGTAAAAGGTTTTCCAATAAAGTCAACAGCATTTAATTTTATTGCTTCAACTGCTTCTTTGATACTTCCATAAGCAGTCATCATAATAATTTCAGTATTATTTTTACAAGCTCTCAATCTTCTTAAAACTTCCATTCCATTTATTCCAGGCATCTTTATATCAAGTAAAATCAAGTCATATTTTTTTTCTTTTTGGATAAGAATTTCTATTGCTTCTTCTCCATTAACGGCAAAATCAATTTCATATCCTTCACTTAAAAGACAGTAGTTTAAAGTTGTTCTAATATTTTTTTCATCATCAACTATTAATATTCTTTTTTCCATTTTTATTTGTATAATAATCTATAATTAAATTATTATACAGCCTCCTTTTTATTATCTAAATTAATTAAAAGATTTTAAAGAGAAATAGAAAGTACTTCCCTTATCAACTGTACTTTCAACCCAGATTTCTCCATTATGAGCTTTTATAATTCCCTTACAAATAGATAAACCTAAACCAGTACCCTCAATTTTTCCATCGTTTGAAACTTTAACTTGAATAAATTTCTCAAATATTTTTTCAAGATAGTCTTGAGGAATTCCTCTACCGTTATCTTTTACACTTACAATAACATTGTTAGATTTTTTTATTATATCTATTAAAATTTTAGGTTTTACATTTTCTTTTCTATATTTTACAGCATTAGAAATAAGATTTTTTATAACCAAAGATATTTTACTTGGATCAGCGTAAACTGATAGATTTTCATCTATATTTTCTAAAGTAACTTCAGCTTCTTGTTCATCACAATAATTTTTTAAATCTTCTATGGAATCTTCAAGAATTGATTTTAATTTACAATTTTCAAGTTTAATTTGACCTTTACCTGTTTCAATTTTTGAAAGATCTAATAGATCTTTAATTAGATATACCATACGTTCTTTTTCTTCTTTTATTATTCTAATTAAATCTTTATGCATAGGATTAGAATTAATATCCTTATCTGCAGACAACAGATCAACAGACATTCCAATAGATGTAAGAGGAGTTTTAAATTCATGAGAAACAGTTGCAATAAACTCTGTTTTCATTTTATCTATTTCTTTTGATTTAGTTATATCTTGTAAAAGGGTAATAACACCTATATTTTCATTATTTTTAGATATAGAACTTACATAAACTTTACAATACATCTTTTTGTTATTAGATGCTAAAGAAATTTCAATTTGTTTTAAAGAAGATTTTAAATTTTTATTTTTTAAAACTTCTTGAATAGAATCAAATATTTTTGGATTATTAATTCCTTCTAAAAATTGTCTGTCTAAAACATCTTGCTCTTTGATATTAAAAATTTTCTCAGCAGCTTCATTAACTAATATAATATTATTATTCATATCAGTTACAATTATTCCGTCGCTAATATTTTCTACAATAGCTTCGGCCTTACTTTTTTCATTTAAAATCTTTTCAATATCCATCTGTTTATAAATATCCAGTTGTTTAGTCATTTGATTAAAGGCTAAACCTAATTTATTAAATTCTTTATCCATATTAAGGGGAATTTTTTGTGAATAATCTTTACCAGAAATCTTTTTAATTTTATCTATAAAAATATTAAATTGGTAGAGTATTTTTTTTGTTGAATGAATAATAACAATTATTCCAAGAAAAGTCATAATAATTGTTAAAGTAATCATTAAAAAACTAGCTTTTTTAGTAGTTATATCAGCCTCTTTTCTTTTTAAAATCATAGCATTTTGGTTTAATTCAAGTAGATTTTTGCAAGTAGATTTTATTTTTTCAAATTTTGGAAAAATCTCACTAAAGTAATATTCAGTTTGTAGATTTTCTTTAGCTAAAAATTTATAAAAAGTGTTTATATAACTATTATAAGAAGTATCTAGTTCTGAAACAAAGTCTTTTTCACCCTTTTCAGTAACATTATTTTTAGCTTGTTTTAAAAAATTTTGAAACTCTTTTTCTGCTTTGATAAAGGCATCAATGTATTTTTGATCTTTAGTTGAAAGATAAGAAAGCTGTAAACTATCTTGTCTTTCTATGATGCTTTCCATCTGTTGGGCAGCCGCGATACTTTTATAGTTAGAATCAAAAATTTTTTCAACAGTATTATTTAAAACCTTAAAGTTAAATATAGCCCATAAATTACTTAAAGTAAGAGTAGATAAAATTACAATAAAGATTAATATAAGTCTAAATTTTACACTTTTAAATTTAATTTTCATTTTATCTACCTCTTTCAATAAATAATTTAAAGATTTTGCCAAGGAACTATTCTAATTTCAGAATTTTTAGAATGTTCAATTATATAGTTGATCACAGAGCCTTTAAAAAAAGTAGTTAACTTGTTTCTTTTGCTGTGACCTAAAACTATTTGAGTAATTCTTTTTTGATTAGCAAATTCTAGAATTTTTTTAGCTATATTTTTTCCTTTTAATCTGTAAGTTTCCGCTCCTAAACTTTTTCCTAACTCTTCATGCTTTTTTATTACTTCCCAATCTTTTTCAGAGAATCCTTTTTTTAATAATCCATAAGGTTCAATAGAAATAATATAAAATTCACATTTATATCTTTGAGCGATTCTAGCTCCATATCTAATAACTTTATCTGCTCTAGGGCTAGATGATATAGAAACTAGAACTCTCTCTGTTGTGTGCCAATTGGTGGTAATATTTTTGTCTTCCATATATTCAAGAAGTGATATATCAACTTCTTGAGCTATCCTTCTTAATGAAAGTTCTCTTAAAGCGTTTAAATTTCCACGTCTAAAAAAATTTTTAAGTGCTGCACTAGCAACTTTTAAATTATAGACTTCCCCTCTTTTTAATCTTTCCTCTAAACCAGATGCTGAAATATCAATAACTTCTACTTCATCAGCTATGTTGATTATAGAATCAGGAATTTTTTCTCTAACCTCAATTCCTGTGATAGTGTAAACAATATCATTTAAACTTTCAATATGCTGAATATTTAAAGTAGTATTGACATTTATTCCAGCTTCTAAGATTTCAAGGATATCCTCATACCTTTTTTTATTTTTACTTCCTTTGATGTTTGTATGAGCTAATTCATCAATAAGAACTATTTTAGGTTTTCTTTTAATTATCTCTTCAATATTAACTTCTGAATATTTTTTATTTCCATATTCAATCTCTTTGTATGGAATAGTTTCTAATATTCCAACTTGTTCCAGAGTAGCTTTTCTATCATGGGGTTCAAGATAACCTATGCAGATATCTTCTCCTCTTTTAACTCTGATATTAGCTTCTCGTAACATAGTATAAGTTTTACCAACTCCAGGAGCATATCCAAGATAAATTTTTAATTTACCTCGCTTCTCTTTTTCGTATTTTTTTAAGGCTTCTTCAGGAGTCAATCTGTTAGATTCCATAAAATCACTTATCCTTAAACTAAACTTTTACATGATTAATACCTCTTAAAATTAAAAAATTTTAAATAAATATTAAATTTTGGAAAAAGTCCATTTTTGTTAGATCATCATTTACTTTTTACCTAGATAACCCCTTCATAGTTAAAAAAAGCACCACAACAAAAAGTCATGGTGCTTGAAAAATTTCATAACAAAACCAGGCTCTTTTCAACGCTGACGAGGTTAGCTGACGGGCTCGGACTGAAAAGTGTCCTATTCATTAAGAAATACGCCCCTGTTAAATGGGTCCCCCGCTTCATATTTAAAAAATATAAACTAAGCGATTTGGTAATATTTATTTTTGAATTGATTTTACTCCTGTTTATTAACAGTGTCAAGTATTTTTTTAAAATTTTTCAGTAACAAAAATTTTTTTTCGTTATTTATAGTATAGGAAAAAATATATAAAAAATTTTAAAAAAAACTATTGACTTTTAAAATTTAAAGTGCTAGTATTCATAGCTATAAAAACCCTTTGTAGTTAAAAATACTCATTTACTAAACTTAATTTTTTTAATTTTAGGAGGGAGTCATATGAAATTTTCAATAGTAACTGTTTGTTTGTTCTTTGCAGCAACTTATGTATCAAGATTCATTGCTTTTTAATTTTGTTATATAAAGTTTTAAGAATTACCAAGCAGTTTTATTTTATCTAATTTTTAATAAAAAAATAGTCTTTATAAAAATAAAATACTATTTTTATAAAAAGGAGAGAAATCTTATGTATATATTGGGAGCAATAATATTATTACTATTTGCATATTTATTTTACGTTTTATTCAATCCAGATAAATTTTAAGGAGGAAGGTAAAAATGAATTTAACTAATTTATTTCTTTTCCTTTTGGCTTTTATTATTTTAATTGTTCCAACAGGAAAACATATTTCAAAATTGATTATTCATGAAAAAACAATATGTGATTCATTTTTTTCAAAGATAGAAAAACCTATATTTTTAATAACAAAAATTGAAAATATGAGCTTAAAAGATTATATATTAGCTTTTTTAGGAGCTAACTTATTTATGTTTATATTAACTTATGTAATATTGGCAGTAGAAGGTTCATCACCATCACTTGCATTTAATACAGCAGTAAGTTTTATAACAAATACAAACTTACAACACTATTCAGGAGAATGGTTAAATGGCATGGGTTCAAGATTAGCTCTTATAAACTTAATGTTTACATCAGCAGCTAGTGGACTTGCAATATGTATGGCAATAGCTAGAGGAATTTTAGGATATAGATTAGGAAACTTTTTTGAAGATTTAACAAAATCAACTACAAGAGTCTTACTTCCAATAGCTTTAGGAGTTGCTATTGTGTTAGTTATATTGGGATTGCCTCAAACTTTTGAAACTCAAACAGTGGTAAAAACTTTAGAAGATAAATATCAAGTTATTGCATTAGGACCAGCAGCAGCTTGGGAAGCAATAAAACATTTGGGAACAAACGGTGGAGGATTATTTTCAGCAAACTCTTCACACCCATTTGAAAATGTTAGTTTATATACTAACTATATAGAAATGATGTGTATGATGATAATACCAGGGGCTATAGTAATGGGATTTGGTATGGCAGCTAAAAATAAAAAACAAGGTTGGTTTATATTTATACCGATATTCTTATTATTCTTACTTTCATTATTTGTACTTTACTATTTTGAAAAACAAGGAACACCAATGTTTACTCAATATGGAATGAAGGGCATTAACATGGAAGGTAAAGAGATGAGATTTGGATTTCTAGCTTCAATATTATTTACAGATGTAACAACATCATTTACTACAGGTAGTGTAAATAATATGCATGATTCTTTAACTCCTATGGGAGGTTTAGTTCCTCTATGGAATATGATGTTAAACTGCATTTTTGGTGGAAAAGGTGTAGGATTTATGAATATAATCATGTATATGATTTTAAGTGTATTCCTATGTGGATTGATGGTGGGAAGAACTCCAGAATTCTTTGGTAAAAAAATAGAAGCTAAAGAAATTCAAATTATAACTTTCCTAATTCTAGTTCACCCTATTATTATATTAGTACCTAGTGCTATTTCACTTGTTTGTGAAATGGGAAGTAGTGCAATAACAAATGGGGGATTCCATGGAGTATCTCAAGTACTATATGAATATACTTCAAGTGCTGCAAATAATGGATCAGGATTTGAAGGATTAGGAGATGGAACAACTTTCTGGAATATTACTACAGGTATAGTTATGTTTTTAGGAAGATATATAAGTATGGCATTGATGGTTGTAGTAGGGTATTCAATGTATAAAAAACAATCTGTACCTATTACAAGTTCAACTTTTAAAACAGATAATTTAGTATTTTCATTTATATTATTCTTTATAATTTTAATAATTGGTGCTCTTACATTCTTACCTGCTTTAGCATTAGGACCAATAGCAGAACATTTGAGCATCTGGGGGTAAATAAATCATGAGTAGAAAAAAACAAGTAAGTTCCTTTTCTAAGGATATATTAAAACAAGCATTAATAGATTCGTTTAAAAAATTTGACCCTAGAATTATGGTTAAAAATCCAGTAATTTTTATTGTTGAAATAGGATTCTTCTTAACTTTAGCTTTAACAATTTGTCCTACATTATTTAGTAAAGAAGAAGCTGAACTTAGGGTATTTAATGGGCTTATATCATTTATTTTATTTATAACAGTAATCTTTGCAAACTTTGCTGAATCCATAGCAGAGGGAAGAGGAAAAGCTCAAGCTGATAGTTTAAAGAAAACTAGAAAAAAGACTTTAGCTAAATTATTAAATTCTGATGGAACAACAACAGTAATTGATGCAGGATCATTAAAAAAAGGTGATATAGTAGTTGTTGAAACAGGAGAAACAATACCAAATGATGGAACAGTAATAGAGGGAATTGCGTCAGTTGATGAATCGGCTATTACTGGAGAATCAGCTCCAGTTATTAAAGAAGCTGGAGGAGATTTTTCATCGGTAACAGGTGGAACTCGTGTAGTAAGTGACAGAATAGTAGTAGAAATTTCAGTTTCTGCTGGAGAATCATTCTTAGATAAAATGATAAATCTTGTTGAGGGAGCAGAGAGAAAGAAAACACCAAATGAGATTGCGTTAAATACATTACTTGTAGGATTGACTCTTATTTTTTTAATGGTAATTGTAACATTATTTCCAATGGGAACATATGCTGGAGTATATTTACCAGTAGCAACTTTAATTGCTCTTCTAGTTTGTCTTATCCCTACAACAATAGGTGGTTTGTTATCAGCTATCGGAATAGCAGGAATGGATAGAGTAAATAAATTTAATGTTATTGCAATGTCTGGTAAAGCAGTTGAATCTTGTGGAGATATTGATACAATTATACTTGATAAAACAGGAACAATTACTTTTGGGAATAGATTAGCAAGTGAATTTTTTCCAGTAAATGGAGTTTCAGAAAAAGATTTAATAGAATATTCTGTTATATCTTCATTAAAAGATATGACTCCAGAAGGAAAATCAATAGTTGAACTAGGAAAAAAACTTGGAACATCACTAAATGAAAAAGAGTATGAAGATGCAGAATTTTTAGAATTTAGTGCTCAAACAAAAACGAGTGGAATAAATTTAAAAGATGGTAAAAAGATAAGAAAAGGTTCAGGATCATCAATTAAAAAATTTGTAACTGAACTTGGTGGAGATATTCCAAAAGATCTTGATGGTATTGTAGATAAAGTTTCAAGACTTGGAGGAACTCCTTTGGTTTTAGCTGTAGATAATAAAATATATGGAGTAATTTATTTAAAAGATACAGTAAAACCAGGTTTAAAAGAGAGATTTGAAAATATAAGAAAAATGGGAATTAAAACTATAATGTGTACAGGAGATAACCCATTAACTGCTGAAACAATTACAAGAGAAGCTGGAATTGATGAATTTGTTGCTGAATGTACTCCAGAACAAAAAATAGAAGTTATTAAGAGAGAACAAGCTCAAGGAAAACTTGTAGCAATGACAGGAGATGGAACAAATGATGCTCCTGCACTGGCCCAAGCTGATGTTGGTATTGCAATGAACAGTGGTACTATAGCAGCTAAAGAGGCAGCGAATATGGTTGACTTAGATTCTAATCCTACTAAGATACTAGAAGTAGTAGGAATTGGAAAACAATTATTAATAACACGTGGTGCATTGACAACATTTAGTATAGCCAATGATATTGCAAAATACTTTGCTATTATTCCAGCGATGTTTATAGTTGCTATTCCTCAAATGGAAAAATTAAATATAATGCATCTATCATCACCAGTTAGTGCTATTGTATCTGCTTTGATTTTCAATGCTATTATTATACCTTTACTTGTACCAATAGCATTGAGAGGGGTTAAATACAAACCTATGAATGTACAATTAATGTTAATTAAAAACCTAGGAATATATGGACTAGGAGGAATTATAGCTCCATTTATAGGAATAAAAATAATTGATATTTTTATTGCACCTATATTATCTATATTAGGGCTATAATTTAGGAGGAAGAGAAATGAGTTTAGCTAAAAAAAGTCTTTATATAACAATTTTGTTATTTATTTTATCCATAATTTATACAGTAGTTGTAAATATATTCGCACAAACATTTTTTAAAGAAAGTGCAAATGGAAGTATAATCTATAAAAATGAAACTCCAATAGGAAGTAAACATATAGGACAACTATTTACAAAAGATAATCTCTTTCATGGAAGACCATCTGCTTATAATTATAACACTTATGAAACTGATGAAGAAGCAAATACACTTCCAGGATCTGGAGGAAGTAACCTTACAGTAAGTAATCCTGCTTATTCTGAAAATCTAAAAACTAATATAGATAAACTTTTAAAAGAAAATCCTAATTTAAAAATAGAAGATATTCCTACAGAAATGGTTACTGCTTCAGGTTCAGGACTTGATCCTCATATTTCTATTGAAGGAGCTATGATTCAAGTTGAAAGAGTAGCTAAGGCAAATAATATTTCAAAGGAAAAAATTTCTGAAATTATAAAAGAAAATATTGAAGGAAATATAGTAAATGTATTACAATTAAATCTAGCTATATTAGAGTATAAGAAAGCTGAAATCAAATAGATTATATGCTTTTCTTTCATAGATAATCCTTTTTTAAAGAGGTTAAGTTTTAAATAACTTGCCTCTTTTTTATTTTTAACAATAGTATGTATACACATATATTAAGAGGAGGTATCAACAATGAGAAAAAGATTATCATACAGAAGAGCAAAGAAAGGTATAGCAGAACAGTATAGTATTTCAATTAACCAAGATATTGTAAGAAGCTTAAGTATAACTGAAAGTAATAGGACAATAGATCTCTATTATGATAGAGCAACTAAAAGAGTGATAATAAGAAAAGTAGAAGAGTAATCTATTTATAGCAGACTAGATACATTAGTGTAATAGTCTGCTTTTTTAGTTACCTTTAAATATCAAAGAATATCTAAAATCATAATAAGGTTACCTCTTTCTTTATACTAGTATAATACCTATACATAAGTATAAGCTAGGACTAAAGAATGATATAAACTTATTTTTTTACTAACAATGTATGTGTATAAGATAGTAGTGAAAAGGAATAGTTTTCTTTTATTACTATTACAATACCCCCCACAAGTAAGGGGGTACATAGGTTATATTCTAATATTACTCTATATTCTAATATATAGAAAATACATAGAATAATGGTTAAAACAGTTAAAAATAGACTAAAAACCCTATAATTTAGCTGTTTTTTTATATTTTATACTCAGTGAGAACGAATATGAACCGAAACGTAGTGTAGGTGAATAAATGAGTGCTCACTGAAATTATATAGTTATTTTAAGTAATAACGGAGGTTATAATGGATACAATAGAAATTAGTTTAAGAATACTTAAAGAATTAAATATGATGTTGATAGAAATGCTTATAGGAGATATAAACTCTTTAGTAAGTCCTTGTGGTTATACATTTTGTAATGTATTAGAATTCTCAAAATCAGGAAATCTAATAGTAAAGATTTCATATCCAAGATATTTCTTTGGTAATAATGCTTTTCTTATAACCAGAAGAAGTGAATGTTTTGAAGTACAAAAGTACTTTGCTAAGGCTATAATGGAACATGAATATTGGAAAGATATAATAGGAGAACTTAAACTGTTAAGAGTAGATATTCCATTTACTTACTATATGAATACTGATGAAGAGTTTAGGAGCTATGAAAATCTTTATCGTATCATGGGATTGGTATATAATGAAACAAAACCTAAAGCAAGACCAAAGGCTTTTATAGATATGATTAATAATAGTATGGAGACAGTAATTTATTCTGATAATGGAAAATCAGATAAAACATCTAATAATAAGTTGATGATCTATAATCAATATTTAAATTTGAGTCAAAAACTAGATGAAGAAGTACTTGAAGACACATTAGAAACATATGAAGATTTGCCATATCGTATAAGAATGGAAGTGTCTAAAAGAATAAGACTAAGAAAAAGTTTTGACAATGAAGAATTTAGTAACCTTGATATATTAGGGTCTTATTTTGAAGACTATAAGAAATATATCTTATACTATGTTTTAAATAAAGATAAAATAGATAAGTTGTACGATGAGAGGACAAAAGAACTAGCTGAAATCTTGAGAGAAAGAAGAGCTTTAGGAAATTTTAATTATGAGGTATTTGTATTACAAAACTTAGATTTTATATATGATTATGAAATCTTGAGAAGAGCTTTGAGAATTGAAATTAATAATCAAAATACTAGAGAGAATAGTGTAACTAGGGTTAGAAAAATATTAAATGGTATCCAACAGGAAAATAATATAATAGTTATGGATACTTATGCTGTTCTAATGAAA
>Garth_p2__coassemble_1586_pt1 | contig 12843 bp, 8 predicted proteins | sample Garth_p2__metabat2_low_PE_020 | metagenome-assembled genome bin Garth_p2 | reverse complement strand
AAGAGCTGAGCAAGCTAATGATTAAAAATCATTAATTTGCAACAGCCCCTTTTTATTTTTTATAAAAATGTAATGATTAAATTATAGAATAAAGGATTATCTGTTTTTTATACAAAGAACATTATAAATACCATCTATTACATGTGTTCCTTCAATCTCATGCTCAAAACCTGGGAATGATTTATCCCATAGAGAAAGAGAGTTTAAGTATTTAATAAATGGACTATTTTTATCACCAAAATTTTCTCCAGACATAAGCATAGGGATTCCAGGTGGGTATGGAATTACAGAGTTAGCAGCAATTCTACCTTCAAGTTTAGTTGCTGGAACAAGCTCAACATTGTTATCAACTATATTATTATATGCTTCTCTTGGTAACATATCAACTTTTGGTAAAATAGAGTAAGCTTCATTAAGAACAGCTCCAGGATTATTTTCTTTTAAGTATTTAAACATCTTATCTCCTAAATCATGAAGTCCAATATTTTCATATTCTTGAGGATAAGAAAGTACTAAATCTGGGAATATATCTTTAATAGGAGTATTATTATCATAGTGTTTTTTAAATGATAGTAACATATTTACAAGAGTAGTCCATTTTCCTTCAGTTATTCCCATTGCAAATATAAACATAACTTGGAAATCAGTTGTTCTAGTAGGAATAATTCCAAATTTTTCAAGGTAAGCAGAAACAAGAGCAGCAGGTACTCCATTTTCAGCTAACTCTCCATTATCTTCCATTCCTGGAGCTAGAATGCTTACTTTTATAGGATCTAGCATAGCCCAATTTTCAGGTAAGTTTTTAAATCCATGCCATTTATCTTCTGGATGCATTACCCAACAATCTTGTTCTTCAATTAATAATTCTTTTGGTGCTTTTTCAAAATTATATACTTTTTTAGTTTTAGGATCAGTTACTTTTTCAGCATTCCAAGGTTTAAAGAACCAATCTCCTTTAGAAGTATACTCTTTATATAGTTTTCCAATTTCTTGACGGAACTCAACAGCTTCTTTTATAACCTCTTTAACAAGAGATTTACCAGCATTTCCTTCCATCATAGCAGCACCAATATCATTAGATACAGCAAGAGCATATAGAGGAGAAGTTGTAGCATGCATCATATATGATTGGTTAAATCTATCTAAATCAATAGGCTTTTTACCATTTCTTACATGGATAAATGATGCTTGAGATAGAGCATTTAAAAGTTTATGTGTAGATTGAGTAGCAAAGATTGTAGCTCCATCTTTTCTGTGATCTTCAGGTTTTCCTCTCATAGCAAAGTGATCTTTATATATTTCATAGAATCTAGCATATCCATACCAAGCTTCATCTAAGTGTAAATAATCAACTGAAGAAGATAAGATCTCTTCTATTTTTTCTGTATTATAGAGAACCCCATCATATGTACAGTTAGTAACAACTGCATATTTAGGATTTATTTTCGCCATCTCTTTCATAGTTTCTGGAAGAATAGGTCCTATGATACCATATCTATTTCTTGTAGGAGTCATATATACTGGTTTAGCTCCTGTGATAATAAGTCCTTGTTCTATTGATTTGTGACAGTTTCTATCTATTAAAGCAGTGTCTTTATCAGTAAGACAACCTTGAATTACAGTTCTATTTGAACCAGAAGTTCCAACTAACACATTAAAACTCATATCTGCTCCAAAAATTCTAGCTATATTTTTTTCTGAATCATAGAAAGCTCCTGTATGATCTAGTAATGATCCAATAGCAGTTCTTTCAATTCCTAAGTCTGTTCTAAATAGATTTTCTCCATAGAAATCAAAGAATTTTTTACCAATAGCAGTTTTTAAGAAACCAACACCACCTTGATGTCCAGGAACTGCCCAAGAATATTCAGCAGTTTTATTGTAATTAAATACTGCTTTTGCAAGTGGTGGAAGTAGAGAATCCCTATATAGTTTAATCTCTTCAGATATTCTCTCACCTATAAAATCTATATCATCTTGTAAAATCCAAAGGTATTCATTAATGCTATTTAAAACTTCTGAGTTTAATGTGGGTGTAGTATCAGTTTTTTCAGCTAATAAAAAAACTGGAACTCCCTCTTGTCTTTCATGAAGAGTAGCAATTAAATTAACTAGCTCATTTTCTTTTTCTAAAGATGTTTGTTTTAAATTCCAGTCAACAAGTAAACAATCAATTCCTTTATTAATTGAAATTTCTTCAAGAGCCTCTTGAAAATTTCTTACTTGAATAATATTTACTCCTCTTTCTGTTAAATCATCTTTTAAAAGATTAACTCTTTTAGCTACAGGTGATTTTTCATCTGAAAAGCCATTTTTAATGATAAGTACATTATACTTTGTTCCTTCTAAACTTTTCATTTTGATTCCTCCTATAAAAATAATATAAAACATATATGTGTAACTAAAAATTGTTTACATAATCATTTTACACTAAAAAAATATATTTCCTTTTTAAAAAAAGAAAAAAGGAAAAAAAAGATTCCTTAGAATAGTGTCAATATATGATAACAATCTAAAAACAAATTAAGTAAAAGGAGGAAAAATATGTCAAGTAGCACAGAAACAAAAAAACTTGGAGTTCTTTCATTAGCAGGATTAGTTATTAGTGCTATGATAGGAGGTGGAATATATAATCTGCCTCAAAATATGGCACAAGGAGCTTCAGCAGGAGCAGTAGGAATAGCATGGATCATTACAGGAATTGGAATGTATTTCTTAACTAATACCTTTAGAGTTTTGTCAACAGTAAGACCAGATGCAAAATCAGGAATATATATGTATGCTAGATTGGGATTTGGAAAGTTGACAGGGTTCTTAATGGCGTGGGGATACTGGCTATCTTCAATTTTTGCCAATGTAGGTTATGCTATACTTCTTATGGATTCATTAAACTACTTTTTCCCACCACACTTTAAAGGTGGAAATAATCTACCATCAGTTATAGGTGGATCTATTCTTATTTGGTTGATGTATTTTATGATAATGGCAGGGGTTAAACAAGCTGCTAGTATAAACATTATAGGAACAATAGCAAAATTAGTTCCAATAGCTGTATTTATTATAGCAAGCTTATTTGTATTTAAGTTCTCAATGTTTGATACAAACTTTTGGGGACATGAAACAATAAAAGCTATTCATGATACAAACCTAGGTGGAATTGGTGGACAAATAAAAAGTACAATGTTAGTAACTTTATGGTCATTTATAGGTATTGAAGGAGCTGTAGTTATTTCAGACAGGGCAGAAAGCCAAAAAGCAGTAAGTAAAGCTACTTTAATAGGATTTTTATTATGTTGGTTGTCATATACTGCAATTTCAATGTTACCATTTGGATTATTATCACAAGGAGAATTAGCAGTATTAGCTCCACCTTCAGCAGCAGCAGTATTGGCTGATATAGTAGGTGAATGGGGAGAATGGTTCATGAATATAGGAGTTATCATAGCTCTACTAAGTTCTTGGTTAGTTTGGACAGTATTCTTAGCTGAAGTACCTTATGCTTGTGCAAAAGATGGAACTTTCCCTAAAATTTTTGCTAAAGAAAATAAAAATGGTACTCCTTCATTTGCTCTTTTAGTTTCAAGTATAGCTATGCAACTAACAATGGTATTAGTATATTTTGCAAATAATGCTTGGAATGCTATGTTAAGTATAACAGGAGTTATGATATTACCAGCATATATGGCATCAACATTATATTTGTGGCAAATTTCTAAGAGAGGAGATATTCCTAAAGATGTTGGAATAAAAACAAAAACAGCATTGATAACAGGAATTTTAGGAAGTATATATGGAGCATGGTTAATATATGCAGCAGGGTTAAAATATCTAGTAATGGCAAGTATACTATTTGCTATTGGAATATTGGTATTCTGTAAAGCTCGTGAGGAAAATAAAGGAGAAAATGAACCTATATTTACTGAAAAAGAAAAAATGGCAGCAATAGCTTTAGTAATTATAGCTATAATAGCTCTATATTTATTGATAACAAAAAAAGTTACAATTTAAAAATGAAAATTATTTAAGTTTATAAAAAAGAAAGCTAGTAGGAATAAAAGTTTAAATTTTATTTCTATTGGCTTTTTTTAGTTATAAAAATACAGTTTAAAAACTATCGTAAAGAAACGATTAAAGTTATTTCATGTGACATTAGTATGTCAAAATAATGAAAAAATAAATAAAGATTATATGTCTAAAAAAAATAAAAAAACATTTTTTAAACTTTTTATACTGTGTTTTAAAGTAAATAATTAAAGATTAAAATATTGATAAATTGAGAAAAAAATAATAACTCCTAAAATTCACATATAAAACATTATGGAGGCTTATACTTACATATGTAGAAAAGAAGAGTTGTGAGAGTTGCTAATCTCTCATAATTTGTTTTCTCTCCAAAATAAACTATAAGAATATGAGATAACTCCCAGGATCTTCATATTCTTATAGTTTAATTAAAAAAAGATACTAGGGGGTATTTTTATGAAAAAATCTTTATTATTAGTTGGGGCGTTTTTAGCAGTTACAGCCATGGCACAGGCAAAAGAGATAGTTCCTGCACCAGTTGTAGTTGAAGAAACACCAGTACAAATTGTTGAAAAGGAAGTTATTGTTTATAGAGACAGAGAGCCAGAAGGATTTAGACCTAATGGATATGTTGATTTACAATACAGATACTATGGAGAAGCAGAAGAACTTAATTATAAAAACAATGATGTAAACAACAATTATGGAAGAACACAATTATTAGGAAAAATTAACATGACAGAAAAGCAATCATTAGAATATAGAGTAAGATCTTATAATGATTGGAATTCAGCTACAAATAAAGATAATAGAGGAGAAAAAGGAACTCAAACAAGACTTAGATATTTTTATGATCATGGAAATCTAGGAGATTCAAAAGTTAATCTTATTTCAAGATTAGAATATAAAAAAGATACTGATGATGTTCAATCATTAGAATATCAAGCAAGATTTAATATAGCAGATTACCTATTTAATAATGATTTTATAAAAACAACAAGCTTTACTTTTGCACCAAAATATAAATATAAATGGTCATCAAATACTGATAACTATGAAAATATATTAGGATTAGATCTATTTACTATGAACCAATTACCATTAGGATTCTCATTTGAGTTCAACTTATATGGAGATCAACATTTCTATGGAGAACGTAAAGCAACTGGAGTAACTGATACAGTAAAAAATAATACAAGTCTAACTATGGAAGCATACTTATATAATACAACAAACTTATATGCAAATGACGATGTTTCAGTAGATTTCTACTTTGAAGGTGGATTTGATCCATATAAATGGAATTCAGAAAAAATCCAAAGAACTTTAAAAGTTGGAGCACCAGATAAAATAGATGCAGCAAATTATAATTACTATCATAATTCATACCAAGTATATGCTTATCCTCAACTTATAGCTAACTATAAAATAACACCAAACTTAAATGTTTATACTTCACTAGGAGCAGAGTATAGAAACTGGGCTTATACAAGTGAAAAAAGTGCTAAAGATTGGAGATGGCAACCAACTGCTGTAGTAGGATTTAGAACTACTTTCTAAGATTAACCTACAATAAAATTTACATAAATACTGACTGTAGAAAAAAGAGACTAACTAGAGAGATCTAGTTAGTTTCTTTTTTTTATGAAAAAATTATGAAAAAAATAAAAAAATAAATTTTAAAAAAAATGTTTGAATACAGAATAAAAAATAATAAAAAAATATATAGAGTATAAGAAATTGAATAGATTGAAAAAAGTAAAAAAAAGATTGACCCTAAAGTTACTTTATAGTTTACAATATATAGTATTATAAAATTTAATATTGTTATTTTATTAAAAAATATAGAAATAGAGTAACTTCTTTAGGAGTGTAAAAAAATAAAAATTATGTTGACTTACAAGTCATAATGGTGTAAAATCTAAACTGACTAATAAGTCAAAAAAATAAAGGAGTTATGTTTTATGGAAGGAAAGGGGAAAAAAGAGCAGATATTAGAAGCAGCAATGTCTTTGATATTGAAAAATGGATATTCCCATACATCAGTTGAAGATATAACTAATTCTATTGGGATAGCCAAAGGAAGTTTCTATACATATTTTAAAAGTAAAAATCTTCTTTTGAGAACGATTATAGAGGAACAGATTGAAAGTATTATTGAACAACAGGAAAGTCAATTAAAAGAAGGAAAAGATTTTGATGAAATTTTATTAAATAATATAGTTTCAAGGGTAAAGTTTTTAAAGAAAGATTTAAAAAGGCAACTTGTATTAATAAATCTTGCTAGAAATGTAGATGTTTTAGGAAAAGAAGTTAGAGATTTAATGGTAAAAATGGAAACTATAAATTATAATTTCATAAAAAAGTTATTAAATAGATATAATTCTCAATTGAAATTAACTGAAAATGAAATGGACCAGTACTCTCAAATTATTAACTTTATAATTAGAGGTTTTAAAATGGCCAATGTTTTTTTTGATGACAATGGTGAGGACAACTTCTTTATAAAAGATATTGCAGAAGCTGAAAAAAGAATAAATCATAAAAGTTTTGATGAAGGAATTGAATTTATGTATAAGAGTATATTAAAAATGTTAAAATAAATTTTAAAATATAAAGCATAATCAGGAGGTTAAAGATGAAGAAAATATTAGGATTGCTTTTAATATTAAGTAGTTCTGTGTTTGCTAGAGAAATTACTTTGGATCAAGCTATTCAAATGGCTCTAGAAAATAGTAAGGAGATAAAAATCTCTGAAAAAGATGTAGAAGTATCAAAATTAAAAGTGGGAATGGCTTTTAAAGATGCTTTACCAAGTGTTGTATATAATGGAACATATACAAGAAGCGAGTATGAACGTGATATATACAGACATACAAATGATAGAGTAAGTGATAGAAAAGGTGGATATACTCAAACAATAACTATATCACAACCTATATTTCAAGGAGGAGCAGTACTTGGAGGAATAAAAGGTGCTCAAGCTTATAAAAAGATCTCTAATCTTTTATATATGGGAGAGAGAAGAGATGTAAGACTTGAAACAATCTTAAATTATTCAAATATAGTTAAATTTGAAAAGGATTTAGAAGCTCTTGAAGCATCTCATAAAGAGTTAAAAGCTAGATATGAAAAACAAAAAGCTCAATTAGATTTGAGATTAATAACTAAGACAGATATTTTAAAAACAGAATATTCAATGTTAGAAGTTGAATCTCAAATTATTGGAACAAAAAATAGAATAGAGATTGAAAAAGAAAAATTAAGAATAAAAACAGGTTTAGTAAATGATAAAAATATAGAAGTAGTTGAGTTTACAGTGCCTGAAAATTTAAGTAGAAATATAGATTTTGCTAAAGATAAAAATCAAGCTTTAACAGATAGTATAGGAGCTCTTACTGCTAAATACTATGTAGAAGCAGCAGATGCATCTAAGATAATATCTAGGGCAGATATGCTACCAAAAGTTAATGCTTTTGCAAGTTATGGAACTTCAGAAAGAACAAAATACAATCCGACAATTGATGAAGCAGAGTGGAGAGGTGGAGTTCAAGTTACATGGAATGTATTTGAGTTTGGAAAAAATTATGATAATTATAGAGTTGCTTCAATCACTAAAGAACAAGAGGAGTTAAGAGAGAAGAGCTCTAAAGATAATATTGGAGTTAATGTAACTGATGCTTATTTAGAGCTTATAAGAATGGAAAAAGAGAGAAGTTCTAAAGAAAGAGCTATGGAAGCAGCTATTGAAAACTTTAAAATGGATCAAGAAAGATATGATGCTGGACTTATATCAACTGTAGATTTTCTATTATCTGAAACTCAAATGAGAGAAGCAAAAGTTGCATTTAATCAAGTTGTAATTGATTATCTATATGCCTTTGAAAAATATAGATCAATGCTTATTTAAAAAAGTTTAAAGAAAAAAGTTTTTAGAGTTAATCTGTAAAAACTTTTTTCTGATGTTTATAAAGGTAAATAAAACATTTAGATAAATTAGGAGGAAGTTATGAAAAAATTAGGTTGTTTAGTAATTTTACTAACAATGATAATGACAGGTTGCGGAAAAGAAGAAGAGAAAGTAATAGAAGAGAAGGTTAAATATGTAATAACAGAACCAGCAACAGTTAGAAAGATGAATCAAATATTTAAGTCAGATGCTGTATTAGAGCCTAAAGAGAAAGTTGATCACAAAACAGAAAAAGGTGGAACTATAGAGAAAATTTTAAAAAGAAACGGAGATAAAGTAAAAAAAGGAGAGTTAGTAATGGAACTTTCTGACTCAGCTACTGAATCAGCATATTTCTCAGCAAAAGCTAACTATAATTCATCTTTATCAGCTATGAATATAGCAAAAAATAACTATTTAAAATTTAAAAATCTATATGAAAAACAATTAGTTTCATACCTTGAATATGTTGGTTATGAAAATACTTATGTAGGAGCAAAGGGAAGTTATGAAGCAGCAAAAGCATCTTATGAAGCAGCTAAGAGTGATTATAACAAACTATTTAGAAGAGCTGAAATAGATGGTGTAGTAGGGAATCTATTTGGTAAAGTTGGAAATGAAATTGCAGCAAGTGAAGTTGTATTTACAGTTGTAGATGATACTACTATGGAAACTTATGTTGGATTCCCTGCTGAATGGTTAACTCAAATTCAAGTTGGTCAAGGGATAGATCTTGAAGTCGGAGCATTAAACAACAAAAAATATGTTGGAAAAATTCTTGAAATCAACCCTATAGCTGATTCAGTAACTAAAAAATACATGATCAAACTTGGAATTGATAATAAAGAAAAAGATATTAAAGATGGTATGTATGCTTATGTAACTGTTCCAGTTGGAGAAGTAAATGTATTGTCTGTTTCTGATGAATCAATATTTGTAAGAAACCTATTAAGCTATGTATTTAAAGTTGAAGATGGAGTAGCAAAAAGAGTAGAGGTAAAAACTGGAGCTACAAACTTACCTTATACAGAAATCTCATCTGCAAGTTTAAAAGAAGGAGATAGAGTAGTAGTAAAAGGAATATTTGGACTAGAAGAAGGAAATAAAGTAGAAGAAAATCCAGAAGCAAAATAATTTTTTCAATTTAAAATAAGAGGTGAAATAATAAATGACTTTAGCAGGTTTATCAATACGTAGACCAGTAGCTACTACAATGGTTATGATATCTGTAATGTTCATCGGGCTTATGGCAATGTTTTCAATGAAATCAGAGCTATTACCTAATATGGATATTCCAGTTGTTACAGTAAGTACAACTTGGAATGGAGCTGTTACAGAGGACGTAGAAACTCAAGTTACAAAGAAAATAGAAGAGATACTTCCAAACGTTGAAGGGATAGATAAAATAGAATCAACTTCAGCTTATGGAAGATCACAAATAATAGTAAAATTTGACTATGGAATAGATGCAGATGATAAGGTAACAGAAATTCAAAGAGAGTTATCAAAAATTGCCAATGATCTGCCTAGTGATGCTGATACTCCGATAGCTAAAAAGGTAGAAGCAGGAGCAGGAAATATTACAATGGTAATTATGATGAGTGCTCCTAATAAGCAAGAATTAAGTAGTTTCGTTGAAGAGTATTTAAAACCTAAATTTGAAAGTTTACCAGGAATTGGACAAGTTCAAGTATTTGGTAACCCAGATAAACAAGTTCAAATTCAAGTAGATAGTGATAAACTTGCTACTTATAATCTATCACCAATGGAACTATATAATATGATTAGAATGTCAAGTTTAAATGTACCATTGGGAACTATTGGAACAGGAAATAAAGATATAATAGTAAGATTTATGGGAGAATTAAACTATATTGATACTTTTGAAGATATGATACTTCATAGTAATGGTAATACATTAAGAGTAAAAGATGTAGCTGATGTTGTATTAACAACTGAGGACCCAAGTGACATTTCATACCTTTCAGGAGATGAATCAATAGCAGTAGTTGTTGAAAAATCTTCAGATGGAAGTACAATTGAATTGAACAAAAGAGCTACAGAAGCTCTAGAAAGTTTAAGATCAATTATGCCACCAGAAACAAAGTATGAAGTTCTACTTGATACATCAGAAGATATTAATAAGTCAATTTCAAACGTTAGTAGTACAGCAGTTCAAGGGCTTATACTTGCAACACTAGTATTGTTATTCTTCTTAAAGAATGTAAGAGCAACACTTCTAGTATCAACAGCTCTTCCAGTTGCAGTAATATTTACATTTGCATTCCTTGCATTAAATGGAACATCACTTAACCTTATTTCATTGATGGGATTATCAATTGGGGTAGGGATGCTGACAGATAACTCGGTTGTTGTTGTGGATAATATTTATAGACATATGACAGAGTTAAAATCTCCAGTAATGGAAGCTTCAGATAATGGAACAACAGAGGTTGCTATGTCAGTTATAGCTTCAGCTTTAACAACAATGGTAGTATTTATCCCTATACTATTTATTCCAGGTATAGCAAGAGAGATATTTAGAGACCTAGCATACTCAATAATCTATTCAAACTTGGCAGCAATAATAGTTTCATTAACATTGATTCCAATGCTTTCAAGTAGATTCTTAACAAATAAAACTGACGTAACTAAAGAAGGAAAAATCTTTGGGGCAGTTAAAGCTAAATATCTAAAACTTATTAACTGGGCTATAACTCATAGAGGAAAAACAATGCTTATAACAATAGCTATATTTATCTTCTCTATGGTAACTGTGCCTAGATTCTTAAAACTTGAATTTATGCCAAAACAAGACCAAGGTAGATATTCAATAGTTGCTGAATTAGGAAATGGATTAGATCTTGAAAAAGCAAAAGCAACAGCTAAAGAGATAGAAGATATAGTTGTAAAAGATCCTAATACAAAGAGTTATTTCGTTATTATTCAAAAAGATAGTTTCTCAGTAAACGTAGATATTGGTAAAAAAGATGAAAGAGATATATCAGTATTTGATATAATCAATGATTTAAGACCAGTTGTAGAAAAAATTCCAGGAGTAAGAACAAACCTATCTGAAAACTTTGCAATGGGAGCACAACAAAGAGATGTTCAATTGGATATAGTTGGAGCTAACTTAGAAGAGGTTAAAGAGATTGGTAAGAAAGTTCTTGATGGTATCAGCCAATATCCAGGAGCAGTTGACGTAAAATCAACACTAGATCCAGGTAGTACAGAAGCTAGAGTAGTTTTAAACAGAGATAAAATTAAAAGTTATGGTATAAATCCAACAACTATAGCTCAAACACTAAACTACTTCATACTTGGAGGAGATAGAGGAGATACAGTTACAGTTAAAACTGGAGTTGAAGAAATAGATGTATATGTAAGACTTCCAAAAGAAAAGAGAAGTGATATCTCAATTCTTCAAAACTTAAATATTAAGATAGCTGATAATAAATTTATAAAACTTTCAGACGTAGCTGATATAGTAATGGCTGAAGGATCAACAGAATTAAATAAAACAGATAGAATTTATAGTGTAAGTATTTCTGCAAATGATGGTGGAGTAGGTATGAAAGCTATTCAAGATAAGATGGTAGAAGCATACAATAATAGTAACCCACCAGAATCAGTAGCATATAGATGGGGAGGAAGTTCTGAAAACCTTAGTGATTCAACAAGTCAATTAGGTATGGCTTTAGGAATCTCAATCTTCTTGATCTATGCATTACTTGCTGCACAATTTGAAAACTTTGTACTTCCAGTAATTATAATAGGATCTATACCATTAGCACTAATTGGAATTGTATGGGGACTATTTATAATGGGACAACCTATAGATATCATGGTTATGATAGGATTGATACTACTTGCAGGGGTTGTTGTAAACAATGCCATCGTACTTATTGACTTCATTAAGATGACTAGAGAAAGAGGAAGCGAAAGAACAGAAGCAGTTGTAGAATCTTGTAGAACAAGATTGAGACCTATCTTGATGACAACAATGACAACAGTATTAGGAATGTTGCCACTTGCATTGGGAATAGGAGAAGGAGCAGAAATTTATAGAGGAATGGCAATAACAGTTATGTTTGGACTTTCATTCTCAACACTTTTAACATTGGTTGTAATACCTATTTTATATACATTGATAGAAGATATGAATAATGCTATTTTAAGATTCTTGAAAAAAATATATAATGGTATTATGAACATGTTACCTAAAAAATTAAGTGGAAGAGAGTAAAAGGGGGACTTAGCATGACTGATGGACACTATAATTACAAAATGATATTTATTAATATCAATGAATCTCAAAAAACAAGATTAGAAGATTTCTTTGATGAGATTAAATTCTACTACTATACTGTTCAAAAAAAAGTAGAGAGTGTATGGGATGCTAAAATAAAACATAAAAATTCATTGACTTGGCCAGGAACAGACTGTGTATTTATTTTAACTGTACCAGAAAAAAATCTAGATAAAATGCTAAAACACTTAAAAACTTTTAGAATGTCTCTACCTCAAGGAATTGTTATGACAGCTGGAGTGATCCCTGTTGACAGAATAATAATAGACTTTATGAATGAGGATATTATTCCAGATGAAGAGATGTTGAAGAAACTAAAGAAAAAACATGGAGTAAACTAAGGGTAACTAAGAAGGGAACTAAGCGATAAGTTTAGTTCCCTTTAAATTTTGCTAAAAAATATAAATTACTTAAACTATAATTTATCTAACTAAGCTCAGCTATCTAGCACATCGCTAGGTTTACAGCAAAGTTCCTTTGCATTTACGTTAATTAATCAATTTTAGTTATCTCTATTTCTTTTAAATATCAGCTAAATTCCATGTCGTAGAATAAAGAG
>Garth_p2__coassemble_918_pt1 | contig 25557 bp, 24 predicted proteins | sample Garth_p2__metabat2_low_PE_020 | metagenome-assembled genome bin Garth_p2 | reverse complement strand
CATTGGAATTATTTTCATTATCTATTGAGAAGTTAGTTAAATTTAAAAATAATATTTTAGAATTTTGAGAAGTTTCTACCAATATATTATTTGGCGAAACTTTAGCAAGAGCAAAAACCTCTCCAAAAATCTCTCCACTTTTAAATTTATTCAAAATATTTCTATTTCCCCAGAAATCTTCTTTTATAATATTAATCTCTCCAGATAAAATTATTCCTATTTTACTAATAGGTTTTCCTATTTCAAAGATAAAATTATTTTTTTCAAAATCTTCTTTAGAATAATTAAAAAAGTTTAATATATTGATTATCTCCTCATTTTTAAGATTATAAAAAATTGGTAATTTCATTAAAAAATCTATATTTTCCATATTACTCCTTTCATATATTTTATATTATATCATATCATAAATATCAGTTGCTTATGCAACATAAAATAAGAAGAGAATATTCTATAATACAAATATAAAATGATTATGGAGGTAAAAAATGGAAAATAAAATGTTTTGCTATCAATGCCAAGAAACAGCAGGTTGTACAGGATGTAAAATAGTAGGAGTGTGTGGTAAAACTTCTGATGTAGCGTATTTACAAGATCTTTTAATATATATAACTAAAGGAATTTCAGAAATTTTAGTGAGGTTGAGAGAAGAAGGAAAAGAGGAATTAAGAGAGATTGATATTTTAGTAATAGAAAATCTTTTTACAACAATAACAAATGTTAATTTTAATAGTGAAGATTTAAAAGATAAGATAGAGAGAACATTAAAAGTAAAAGAGAAACTTTTAAATAGATTGGGAAATAAGGAAGGATTATCAAAGGCTGCTTTAATTTCCATTAAAAGGGCAGAATTTTTAGTAAAAATAGAAGAAGCGGGGATATTATTTGAAAAAGATGAGGATAAAAGAAGTTTAAGAGAGATGATAGTATATGGTTTAAAAGGATTAGCTGCTTATCTTAAACATGGAGCAGTTTTAAACGAGATAGATGATAGTATAAATCTATTTGTAGAAAAAGCCCTAGCAGAAACATTAAAACAAGATATAACAGTTGAAGAATTAATATCTCTTGTTTTAGAAGTAGGAAAATATGGTGTGGCAGGAATGGAACTTTTAGATAGAGCGAATACTAAAAACTATGGAGATCCTGAAATTACAAAGGTCAATCTAGGAGTTAGAAAAAATCCTGGTATACTTATATCTGGACATGATTTAAAAGATTTAGAGATGCTACTAGAACAAACACAAGGAACAGGAGTTGATGTATATACTCATTCTGAGATGTTACCAGCACATTATTATCCAAAATTTAAAAAATATAGTAATTTTATAGGAAATTATGGAAATGCTTGGTGGAAACAGCAAGAAGAGTTTGAAAGCTTCAATGGACCAATTATAATGACAACAAATTGTATAGTTCCTCCTAAAGAATCATATAAAAATAGAATTTTTACTACAGGACTTGTATCTTTTGAGGGTTGTAAACATATTGATGGAGAGATAAAAGATTTCTCAGAAGTAATAGAAATGGCTAAGAGATCTTTAGCTCCAAAAGAGATTGAAAAAGGAGAGATAATAGGAGGATTTGCTCATAATCAAGTTTTTCAATTAGCAGATAAAATAGTAGAAGCTATAAAAAATGGAGATATCAAAAAATTTATTGTTATGGGTGGATGTGATGGAAGAAGTAAGAAAAGAGAATATTATACAGAGTTTGCTAAAAATCTTCCTAAAGATACAGTTATACTTACAGTAGGTTGTGCAAAGTATAGATATAATAAATTAGATTTAGGAATGATTAATGGTATTCCAAGAGTTTTAGATGCAGGACAATGTAATGATTCTTACTCTTTAGCTTTGATAGCATTAAAATTAAAAGAAGTATTTAACTTAGATGATATTAATAAACTTCCAATAATTTATAATATATCTTGGTATGAACAGAAAGCAGTAATTGTATTATTAAGTTTACTTTATTTAGGAATAAAAAATATTCATTTAGGTCCTACTTTACCTGGATTTTTATCTCCAAATGTAGCCAAGGTTTTAGTAGAAAATTTCAATATTGGAAGTATAGGAGAGGTAGAGGAAGATTTAGAAAGATTTTTTGATTAAAATAAACTTAGTTTCCCCTAATTACATTTTTTTAGAATAAATTATAAAAAATTACTTAAAATAATTGCTAAAAAATTGTTTTAATGTTAATATTTTAGTGATGTACATAATTAAAGAGAACAAAAGGAGGGTAAAGTGGGGAAACAATATTTAATAGTAAGTAAAGAGATACTTCCAGATTATTTTGATAAAGTTATTGAAGCTAGAAATCTTTTAAATAATGGGAAGGTAAAAGGGGTAAGTGAAGCTGTAAAGATGGTTGGAATCAGTAGAAGTACATATTATAAGTACAAAGATTTTGTTTTTACTCCTTCAGAAAATAGCATGGGAAGAAAAGCACTTATTTCAATTATGTTAGCCCATAAAAAAGGAGCTTTATCTGAAGTACTAAACTTTATATCTTCTGTAAATGGAAATATTCTTACAATAAATCAGAATATTCCTATTAATAATGTGGCATCAGTTATAATATCCCTTGATATTTCAGAGGCATGTATGCCTATTGAAGATATAATTGAAGCTTTATTAAAATTTGATTTTGTTAATTCAGCAAGATTGGTAGCAGTGGAATAAAAAATAGCAGCTTCTTATAGTTCTAAGAGGCTGCTTTTATTTTTATAGTAGTTTATGTTTATAAATTTTTCCTTTTAAAGTAAAGAGAGTCTCCCCATTCTCCATATACTATTTCATCCCCTACACTTTTTACTTTTTCATCTAATGAGGCTTTTGCTCTTTCAACACTATCATCAATTCCTGGCTTATTATCATAAAGTAAGTATTTACCTTTATAGTCTTGTAGTGTAGCAGTAGGCATTAAAATATTTGCTCCAGCTAAAAGCCCCTTTTCTCTACCTAGAGGATCAAGTCCTTGAAGTGCAGTAGTAGCTGCTATATTTACATCTTTTAATAAAATCCTTGTAATAGCGATCATTTTAAGCCCTAATTCAACTCTTTTTTCAGTAGTAGGAACTATAGTTTCCCACTCTTGTCCTAATGGAGTATCTTTATGTAAAATATATGGTCCCATACCTATCATATCAATTTTCATATCTTTGTAAAAAAGAATATCATTGACTAAATCTTCCTCTGTTTGATTTGGCATACCAATCATAACCCCTGTTCCAACTTGATATCCAATATCTCTTAAAAATTCTAAACATCTTTTTCTAACTTGAAATTCATGTTTTTTATCTTGAGGATGAATATGTTTAAATATGTTTTCATTAGTACTTTCAATTCTTAAAAGATATCTGTGAGCTCCTGCATCAAACCATCTTTTATATGTCTCATAAGATTGTTCTCCTAAAGAAAGAGTAATTCCTAACTTCTCATTAGATAGTTTTTTTATTTCTTTAATTATATCTTCTATAAAATCTATAAATTCATTATCTTGTCTTTCTCCAGATTGAAGAGCAATAGAACCATAGTTATTATCATATATCCATTTTACAGCTTGCATGATCTCATCTTTATTCATTGAGAATCTTTCAACCTTATTATTATCTCTTCTTATTCCACAATATTTACAATTTTTTATACAAATATTACTTATTTCAATAAGTCCTCTATAATAAACTTTTTTCCCTACATACTTAGCTTTAACTTCATAAGCCTTTTTAAAAAGCATATCTAAATCAGTAGGATTATCTATCTTCATAAGAGCAACTAAATCATCTTTAGTAAACTCGTTTTTTTCTAAAATATCTTTTATTTTCATAGAATTCTCCTTTTCTATTTCCAGAACACTTGTCGTCTCTCTTTTTTCATATTTTTTTTAAAACCTATATGCAAATGTCCTTTTTTAGGGTAATATATTAATTGATCAAATTTCATATTAGATTTTACTACTTTTTGGAATTCTTTATATTGTGATCCCTTTTTTAATAGGATATCTACAGCAAGACCAGAGTTGTGAGCAGAAGTTCGAGATCCTCCTACTTTTCTATTTACTTTTCCACTTCTGTACCAGCTACTAACTATTAAGGGACGTCCAAGTAATCTTCTAAGTTGGTCCAATCTAACAGCGGTATATCTTATATTTGCTGCCTGTTGTTTAGTGGGAGTATTGTCAATCTTGTATTTTTTAGCAATATCACTGTTGACAGCTTCTCCCATGGTAAAATATCTTGAGATTTTTTCATTTTTTCTAATGGTAGCTTTTGAAAACATGCAACCAGATAAAAGTATAGTAAGTGATAAAAAAATAATTATTTTTTTCAAAATCTGCCCCCTTAATAAAATTATATAATTGAAAGGAAGTGACAGTATGTCAAATAAAACAAAAGCAGTTTTTTGTATGTTAATTTCTGCTTTAGGATTTACATTTATGAGTGTAACTGTAAAATATGTAACAGGAATACCTCTATTTGAGAAGGTATTTTTTAGAAATTTAATTAGTTTAGGTGTAGCATTTTTTATGTTGAAGAAATCTTCTGCCCCTATGTTTGGAAGAAGAGAGAATCAACTTGCTCTACTAGCACGTTCAATTTTTGGTTTAGCTGGAGTTGTATTAAATTTTTATGCTATAGCAAATTTAACCTTAGCTGATTCAAGTATGCTGGGGAAATTATCACCTATATTTGTAACTATTATGGCTTGTATCTTTTTAAAAGAAAAGATTGATAATAAGCAAATTTTAAGTATTATAATTACTTTTTTAGGAGCATTGTTAGTAATCAAGCCTGAATTTTCTCTTGAGATGCTCCCTAGTTTATCAGGAATTATGTCAGCAGCATCAGCTGGAGTTGCTTATACTCTTCTTAGATATTTAAAAGATAAAGAGAGTCCAGACACAATTATATTTTATTTCTCATTGATCTCTGTAGTCTTTACAGCTCCCTTTGCATTGGCAGAGTATGTGCAACCTACATTTACACAGTTAGGTTTATTATTAGCTACTGGAGTTTTTGCATCAGTAGGGCAATTTGGAATTACATATGCTTACAAATTTGCTAAAGCTACAGAAGTCTCTATCTATAATTACTCAGCTATTGTATTTGGTATAATTTTAGGATTTATCTTCTTTGGAGAGATACCAGATACTTTAAGTTTACTAGGTGGAGCAATTATTATAGCAGTTGCTTTTTATATATTTAAGCATAATCAAAAGAAATAATTATAAATTTCTTTTCTTTTTAGCATAATCAACTGCCAACATACTTTTAGCATCAAAAAGAGATGTAATATTAATATCTTTTAAAGGTACTCTTTCAACTTCTAAAAACTCATCTTCATCTAAATGTTGGTGAGTTTTTTTTAAATTTTCAGCATAGAAAAGATAAAATTTTCCAGCAGTTATTCCCGGACTACTATAAAATTCACAGATCTTCTCAATTTTTTCAGCTCTATAACCTGTTTCTTCTTCTAATTCTCTAAGAGCAGCATCTTTAGGATCTTCTCCCTTTTCAAGAATACCAGCAGGAATTTCTGTTGTTACAAGTTGAACAGCAGGACGATATTGTTTTACTAATAAAGTTGTATTGTCATCAAAAACAGCAATAACTCCAACAGCTTCTCTTTTTGAAGTAAATGTCCACTCTACAACTTTATCATTAGGAAGTTGTAATTTCTCACTATATACAGCTATATGATTATTTTTAAAAACCTCTTTTTTCTCTAAATGTTTATATTTTTCCATTAATTTTTTGCCCCCAAAATCTCTCTAGTTTTATATAGAATAATTCCACAAGCCATAGCAACATTAAGTGATTCAGCTATTCCATAGATTGGAATTATAAGTTTTTCATCACTAACTTCTAAAAATCTTTGAGAAACTCCATTTCCTTCACTTCCAAAAATAATAGCATTTTTCTCACTTAAAGACATTTGAGTATATTCAATAGAGGTTTTATCTAGTGCAGTAACTTCCATTTTATATCCTTTTTCTTTTAAGAAAGAGATCATTTCCTCTTCTTCTAAATAAAGAATATTCATATTTAAAATAGACCCCATACTACTTCTTACAACTTTTTCATTCCAACAATCAACGCTTCCTTTTGTTAGTAGAATATCTTTAAATCCTCCTGCATCAGCTACCCTTATAATAGTACCTAAATTTCCAGGATCTCCTATTTTATCAAGCACAACTATATTGTTATTTAAAATATTTAGATCTCCTTTTTTCATTGGGTATATTACAATTACCCCTTGTGAGTTTTCTTGAGATGTAAGTTGAGAGAAAACCTTGTCGGAAACTTTGATTTTTCTACATTGAAATCTATCTATTTTTTTTTGAATTTCATCAGTTATAGTGTAATCTTCATGGAAAATTAGCATCTCTGGAGCAAAGTCAAAATCCAAAAATTTTCTTCCTTCAGCAATAAAAAGTTGCTCTTCTTCTCTATATTTTTTTATTTTAAGTTTTTTTATTTTCTTTATAGTATTATTCTCAAGACTGTTTATATAGTCCACTTTTATTTTACCTCCTAAAAAAATCTATCTAGTATTTATTATATCACAAATTATTTTTCTTTTCTTCCAATTTGTTTTACAACTTAGAAAATATGTAATATAATTTAAAGAGAAAAATATGGAGGAGGAAAAGAAAAAAGATGCTTTCTGTTAATTTTTTAAGAATGTTATCATCATTTGATTCAATAAAGGGAATAGATCCAAAAAGAATAATAAAATTAGGAATAATTGGTATAAGATTAGCTCAAAAATATTCATCAAGAATAGATATGTTAGATGTAGAAAACTGTTTTTATCTTTCAGAGTTTAATACATCTGATGTTCAAAAGGAAGATGAACATCTTTTACGGCTATTGCCAAAACATCATCCTATACTTTCTCAAGTAGAATATTATGACAATGACTCATTTTCATATTCTGATATTAATCATCTTTTTAAAGCTTGTTTGAGAAATGGGCAGGAGATTACAATAAAAGTTATTAGTGAAAAAGCTAAAAATATGTTTTTGAAAAATCTTGCTAGTATGAAACAAGATGCTAAATTATGTTCATACTTTATGAAAAATTTGGAAAAGAAATTTAAAATAATGGACATGGTAGAAAGTTTAAGGGTAGAATCTGAAATTAAATTTAATCTAAATAATGAGATAAAATGTACTGAACTTATGAAAGATTTTAAAAATGAGTATAAAGATTTTAAAGCATTTGAAAGATTAAAATTTTCACATATATATGCTTATCTATCTTCAGAAAAAATACTTGTAAGTGAGTATATTTATGGAACTCATTTTTGTCAGCTAGAAGAGGAGAGAAGGCTTAGCTATAAAGATGTATTTGATACAATAAAAATTCAACTGTTCTTTATCTTTAAAATAGGGATGTATCACGGAAACCTACATATGGGAAATATTATGTTAAGTGAAAAGGGAGAGATATATTTCCTAGATTGTAACAATATTATAAATCTAAGTGATGATATGAGAGAGGGAATTTTTAAGATGTTAAAATCTATTTTAAGATATGATTATAGTGAGATTCCTAACTTTATGCAAGATTTATCTATTAATAAAATAGATAATGCATCTCTTAACAATGTAAGTGTTGAGGTTGAAAAGATATTTAGAGATTTTAAAGGTGCTACTCTTGAAAAAAATGGAAGAATAATAACAAATCTTATGTTATCTTTAAAAGCAGGATTAAATAATGGAATGGAATTTAGAGAGGAGTTGTATTCTCTTTTAAAATCTTTAATGTATTTAGAAATAATGGCAGAAAGAATAGCTCCAAAAAGAAACTTCACTGAGGATATGTCAAATATTTTTACAGAAATTTTACTTTATAAATGAAAAATATTATATAGTTTATAAAATATTATAATATCTATCTTTTAGTTGTTTCTATATTGCATCAAGGTTCTAAAATGGTTCTATTTATTTTAAACTATTAAAAAACTGGGGTTTTATCCCCAGCTTTTTTCTATTTATCAGTGATATATTCCTTTATTATTCTAATATCTTCTTTCATCTCTTTCTGTTGCTCAAATATTGTTTTAGTTCTCTCTGTGATCAGCAACTCTAAATTATTTCTTTTCTCTGCTAAAAGCTGTTGCTGAATTTTACAGTCATCCTTATTCATCTTCTTATCCAATAACTTTATCATATACCTATGATAAGTAATAAAAGATGTAATTATTCCACCTAATATTTTTAAATATAATTCTCCATTTTCTATCATTTGTTCACCTACTTATCAATTCTTTTATCCATATATTTTTTGCCTAGAATAGTTGCTCCAAGAGCCATTACTAAATAGGTCAGCTCCTCTGGTATAGGTTGTACATAGATAGCTTTTTTAGTAAATGCAGAAATATAAGGGACAATTATATGCTGGTTGATAATTAACAGTGAATAAACATAGAATAAGTGTAATATTCCACCTCTTTCTAAAAATCCAGAAAAAGCATTTAATCTTTGTTTTTCAAGGTCAGCCATAATCTCATTTACTTTCTCATCATTCTCAAGATGTTTCTTTAGTAATTCTGGTAAAAAATCTTTGATTAAATTTAAAATCCATTTATTCAAGTTTTATCACTCTCCATCTGCAAGCTCAATATGTGGTTTATCCCAGCCCCAATCATAACCAAATTCTAGCTTTATTCCCAATTGCTTTCCTGCTAATTTAAATGTATCAATTAGCTCCTTCCATTTTTGCTGATCCTCTGCATCTCTTTTCCAGCCAACATAATACACATCTATTGCTCTTCCTAACTGATGATTAGATTTATTCTTTATTCCATCACATTTAGTTGATCCTTCTTTGAAATATCTTTGTTGAGTTTCAGTTGATCTTAATCCTTCATTAACCCAAAAGTCTACCTTTGATATTCCCAAAACATACCCAGCAAGCATGGCTAATTTTATATTGACACCTTTTAAATTGTCTTTAGTTCTTCTACTAGCTTTATTCATATTATTCAACTCCTTTTATTATAATCGCTTCTATAAAATAAAACAAACTGTTAAACACAATGTTATAAATATTGTAGGCTTTGGAACAAGGTATAAAATAATTAGAAAAATTAAATCTGTGATTAAAATTGTAAGTATACCTTTTCTTATCATAAATATTTCTCCATAAATTTTTTAAGAGCTTCACTAGGTTGTGGTTCTTCTGATGCAATTAAATTTAAAGTCATTGGTTGCATTGATAAAAACTCTTCATAAGTTAAATTAGGATTTTCTTTAAAAGCCTCTTGATAAGCTAATTGATTTTGTTCTTCTTGCTTTTGCTGCTGCTTATCATATGGAATTTTCTTATCCATATAAATTTTAAAATCATTATATACTCCTTCTTCTTTCATCTTATCTGCATAATAAGGTGTATTTAAAGTGATTACTTGATTTTCAACAAAATATCTTAATTCTTTCCATACAGCTTTTGGAGCTGTTGCAACTGCATCTTCTAAAGTTTGAGTTGAATTTTTGTCTAAAGTATATTCATATACAGATAACTCTTCCTCTTTTCTTAAATACTTAATATTTTTTATTGATGCAATACCATGAAATAAATTAGAACAACTTATATAAGCTATCTTATCTCCATTTTTATCAGCTTTCGCAGTAAAAATATTGCTTCCAGAAGTACCAGATAGTTTTAAGGTTGTAGGAATATTTTCTCCATTTCCACCTACTGAACAAATTCTTCCATAACACCCATTACTTGATATATCATTTGCAAGAACTATATCACCTCTATTCGCATTAAAATTTGGAGGAATAAGATATTTGGTTATTTTAGTAGAAATGGATAAATTTCTTTTGTTGTTTGTTTGAATATAAAATTGACTACCAGATATTACTGAACTTTCTGTAATACCTTTAATTACTTCTCTATTTGTATAGAAATTACTACCTACTACTTTACCTAAAACTTCAAGATTAGAAACACTCGTAAAAATACAATCATAATAAGTTATTGTATACCAATCTAAATATTTTCTATTTTCTTTTTTTAAATTTATTATACTTTTATATAAATTAATTCTATTCTCTAATAGTGTTGTATCACTATCTTGTGGTGTATTATCACCTAATAAACTATATCCACTAGGGTCATCAGTTATATAGCACGAGTGCATTCTACCACCATTATTATTATCTTTTTGAAGATATAATATTCTTCCAATAATAACAGAATTGTACACTTCAAACTCAGAACCTCTAAGCCAAAGTGTATTACTATTTTTGTTAATGAGTTTGCAATTAACAATTCTACCAAATTCTATTTGATGAGCTTCTCCTCCACCGTCATTAACTATACAGTTATTCCCACAATTTTCAATATGTGAATTTGTTATTGAAAAATTATTTATAGGATAGCTAGTGTGATTTTCTATATCTATTCCAGCCTTAGGATTTGATGTAACTTCTGTTGTTGGAGTTTTTATACCAATATTTGTTATTGTAATATTATCTAAAAACATATTCTTGCCACCAGATAATGTTATTCCTTGCCTACCACAATTATTTATTCTTGTGTTAGTTATAATAGTATGTTTGTAACTATCTACCCCTAAGCCACCTGCTACAATAGCATCTGTATTTTGATTTGTTATAATAAGATTGTCTAATATAATACTTTCTTTTATATTAGTAACATGAACTCCATAATGCCATAATTGCCAACCTACATCTCCCCAAGTTCCACCTATAATATCAGTTTCTCTTTTACCATCTATTATACCATTTACTACTTTGACATTATTCATTCCACTTAAAATCAAAAAAGATGGAGCATGAGTTTGATATTCAGATTTTAAAAACATACCAGAACTTGGGTGTTTTTCGCCAGTTAAAGGGTCAAAACTTCCAAATCTACACCCTTCTTTTTTATTAAAGGTACAACTGTTTAAGTCTATCTCGATGTCAAAATTAGATTTACCTTTAATTTCTATATTATTAGTTGTTTTATAAAATGGTGTTTTAGAACTATGTTTATCATTTTCTACTTGGTCGCCATATTCAAACACTTTACCTTTTGGGAAAATTAATTTTAATCCATTAGTATTTAGATTTTTTATATATTCAGAAATTTTGCTAAATATAGGTTGCTCGTTTCTTCCATCACCAATAGTTCCAAACCATTCAACATGTAATTCACCATCATGTAGAATATTAGCCCACAATCCATTAGTCAGCTGAACTCCTGAACCATCATCTTCTCTTGCTATTTTTCTTTTGTGATTAGCTCCATCATCAAATCTGTAATATCCTAATACCTCATAAACTTCATCTACTTTAGCATTAACATTTTTTAAGATCTCGATGTTAGCAACTTGCTTAGGTTTGAATGCTGAACCTGCTCCTGCAAGTATTCCTAATTGCTTATCTGTTTCTTCTTTAAATTTTTTTATTATCTCTATTAGAGCCTCATCAGCACCAGCTATTAAAACTTTTTCAAATTCTTTTTTTAAAGCTTCTACCATTTGGTTAAAACGATTATACAACTCACTCACAGGAAGAGCAAACATCTTCCCATTCTCTCCCATGCACCATACAGTATAAGATGGTAGATTTGGAAGTACTAAAGCTTGTTCTTTTCCATCAGCAACAAAACATTGCTTTCTTATGTAACTATGAAGTATTCTAGTATCTTCTATTAGCTGATTATACATTTTAGTTAGTACACTCAACACAGGCAAAGGTGATTCATACTCAGCAGCCTTAAAATTAATCTCATATCCTATTTGGAACTTCTCACTATTATCTTTTATTGCTGCATTAACTATATATAGCCTATTCTCATTAAGTTCTGTTTTAACTGTATAATCTGAAACTGCCATTAGCTTAAATAGCCCATCATCATCTTTATAGAAAAATTTAGCTTTATCCAAAGGAACATTTGAAATAGGATAAAACTCTCTCTTATCATTAAGATACTCATACATGATTATTATTATTTTTTCTTGCTTATAACTCTCCATTCTTTCCTCCTTTTCATAAAATAAAAAGGGTGGACTGATAAAACCTAAAATTAGGTCTTAACAATCCACCCACAGGGTCGCAAATTGCTACTCCATTATTCTTTTGTTATTATTATAACATATTAAATTCTTTTTTTAAATCTTTATAGAACTCAAGATTCAAATAGTATTCCTCATCTCCAAATCCTACTCTTTTAATACAATTATTTTGCTCTAGATTTTTCCATTTTCTTTCAAAATCACCTTCATAATATTCTGACTTTATTTCGCTTTTCATTACATAAGGTGCTCCTAAAATTGCAAGTTTAACATTTTTGAAAATTAACTTATAAAATTCTCTCATTTATTTTTTCTCCTTTTTAAATTTTTTCAAAAACCAGTACTTTGGTCTTTGTTAACTTCATCTTATATGGAATTTTCAATTCTGTCAAAAAAGGACCCTTTTTTTAATAAGTTAAATTTTAGTTAGACTATCACTGCCATTCCGAACGTTCGGAAATGTTCCGAAACAAACCGTATGTTTTTGTATTTTTTAAGTTTAAAACTACCATAAAAATAGTTTTATATATTGAAATAAAGAATTTCTCCGCATGCGGAGAAATTTTAAAGATTGCAGTTCTTAATTAAAACACTTTCCTCTTTATCTACTTAAATAACTTTGGCATTGGTTCCTTTGAAACATCATATGTATTTTCTTTTATTTCCCAATCAAATGTTTTATTTTCAAGGATTCTTATTTTTAAATCAGCAGTGTCCTTTATATCCTTATAGATCTTTACTAACTCTTTCTCAATATATTTTTTCTGTGCCTCTAGCATATCAGCTTGTATTTTCCTATCCTCTATTCTCTTTAATGCAAAATCATTACTTGACTCCATTCTAATAGTTTCTATTGACTTCTGAGTTCTAACCAATGCTCTTTCCATCTCATTAAACTTTTGGATATATGCCATTTTAAAATCAACAAATCCTTGCACATTAAACATATATAGTGTGAATCCATCTTTAGTAAGTTTGTATTCTTTATATTTCCTTTTCTGTCCTGTAACCTCATAAGTGCTTGGAATTATTAGAGAACCCAAATCTGGGTTTTCTGAATTTAAAATATTTCCTATGTCTCTTAATACATGATCATGTCTTTTTCCTAATCCCTCTGCTAACATTCTACTAGTAACACAGTAACCTATCTGCTCATCATACTCAAGATTCAATTTTAAAAGTTCATTCATTTTTGTACCTCCAATTTTATTTTTTTATTTAAAATAAAGGCACAATATGATATAATACAGTTGTCTAGGCAGTATTATTTCATACTGTGCCCCCATTTCATACTTAGTGTGAGGTGGGGTTTTTATTATTCTGATTTTTCTAAATCCTTTTTAATTAAATTAGTAACATAATCTTTAATAGTCATATCTTTATCAATTAGTTTTTTCTTCATTTCTTTGTAAATTTTTTCATCAATTTTAAAATTTATAATTTTCTCTGCCATTTTCTCACCTCAACCAATTTTACAACTTAACAACATAAGTTGTCAAGAAATATTTTAAATAAAAAACCTTAGATATAAATCTAAGGCTTTTAAAATTTTTTTATTTGTTTAATTGATGACTTTGATAAAAGTTTACTAATTTACCATCTTCATATTCTATTGTTAAATATGTTTTTTCTCCTTTACTAGCTTCCAATGGAGTTCCTACAATTTCCCAAAGTCCAAGAGTTAATAAATCTAGTGTTCCATGAGCAATAGCTCTTCCAGCACTTGCTTCATTTCCATACTCAATTTCATAAACTTCTATTTGCTTATTTTTATCCATGTAACTTCTTATAGGTTGATACCCTATTTTAGCTAGCACCATACTTTTAGTATCTCCATATTGTAATGCTGAAACACTAGCTTCTCTTTTTCCTTTTGCTGCCATAACAGCAGAACACCCTGATAAACTAACTACTACTAAAAGTAACATTAAGATTTTAATTGCTTTTTTCATATTTGCTCTCTCCCTTTTTTGTTTTATATAAATTTATTTTTATTAAGCTTTCTGAATTAATAAAATCATATGGAAATACTATCCATCCTTTATTACAATCAATATCTAAGTCAATTCCAAATTCTTCAGCAGTTTTTTTATAAATGAACCAAATAAATTTGGAACAATAAAAACCATTTTCATTTTCTTTATTCAACAAAATACTGTATGGATTATTTTTATACTTTTCTATATTTTTAAGTAAAGCTTTTTGAAATTTTAAATTGTTATTTTTATATCTTAATACTAAAACTTTTCTATCCTTTTCTACCCAATCTTGAATATTTATTTCATAATATTTTTCTCCAAATTTAGGAAAATCACCTATTATATTTTCCTTAACAACTATTGAAGAATGCCCCCACCAAGATAAAAATTTTTTATCTCTTTCTTTTATTAAAATATCACCAATTATAAATCTCTTTCCATTAAAAACTATATCTTTAGGAGATTTAAACTCTTGGGTATTGGAACAACCTAAAATTATAGTACTTAATAGTATAATTATAATTTTCATCTTTAATCCTTTGTTTTATAAAAATGTTGTTCAATATTGATTTTACCATAAAACTTAGTTTTGTCAATAAATTAAAGCTCTTTTTTAATTCCGTTTCCTAATACCAAATTATTTAAGCTATCTAAATAGTTAATATAATTTTGAGTAGAATAATTAGAAGTCTTTATAGGTGCTTTTTTTAATCCTTGCTTTATATATTGAATATCATTTTTAAAATTATTTTTATAAATGTTAAAAGTTTCCATTTCTTCTGGTCCTAATATAGATTTTAAAAATTCTACTTTATTATCTGAATTATTTAACTGTTGGAGTAAGATTAAAATTTCTTCCTCATCTCTAATGCCTTTAAATGCTAACAATAGATTTAATGTGTTTTTCTCTCCCTTTGTTAATTTAGCTAATTGAGAGTTAACATCAAGCCCTAAGATCTCTAACTGTTGTTGTTTATATTCTGTTCTTTCATCTTTTAATATTTCTTGTAATGATGCTATCTCTGAGAACTCTTCTGCCATTTTAGTTATTCCATAAGCTCCTGCTATAACTACATTCTGATCCATGCTCTTGTCACTTCCAGTTAATTCATAAGCAACATCAGGATTTCTTTTGAAATATTGTAGGAAGTCCACCACTCCACCGAAGGCTTTTTCTATTGGAAGTTTTCCTTTAGTCTGTTCAATTTCAGCTAATCTTTTATATCTATACTTCCATTCTCTTTGCATTGCCTTACTTGGTGTAGTTAATCTTGAAGGGATATTCTTTTCAAACTTAATATTATCTATACCCCTAGATATAAACTCTGGAGTGAAAAGAGTTGCTAGTGTCCACCAAGCTATTCCCTCAGTTGCTGTTAATTTGTTAGAGCTTAAAGCTCTGTCCATTCTTCCAAATACACTATCCATGAATCCACCAAGAACCGATTTACCACCATAGAATAATCCAACTCCTGACATATCTAAAGCATAATCTCCTATAGCATCAAAAATAAATGGAAGTATTTCCCTATCTCCAAATATAGCTTTTAACTTTGCCTCAGCTCTTTCATCTTCTGTGCTTCCAGATATAGAACCATGTACCCATGCTATACCAGTAGCTAAAAGGCTAGTTCCAATAGCTGCCTTAGTAAAGTCTAAAAAGTTTCTAGTGTTATATCCTCTAAATGCATTTTTTAAATTTGTTTTAAAATCTGCATTAGTATCAAATCTTTTTCTAATAAAACCTTCATTATCATAATAAGTTAGTAGTTTTTTAGAAAAATTCCCAACTGCTCCTAAAGAGTATCTCTTATATAGCATCATCATATCAAATGCAAATGGTAAGCTCTTTGAAAATTTGTTCCCTTCTATTTTTTCAAAGGCATCAAATTCTTTTCCCATAACATCTGCAAACTGTTCAAATAAAGATTGAATTTGATAATCAGTCATATTATCAGCTCTTTTCCCATTCCAAACAAGTTCCATGAGTTCCTCATCTGTAAGGTTTTTCAATCTTGTTTGTAGGTCTAAAAGCTTTTTATCATTAATTCCATTTGTATCTAGTATCTTTTTTAACAAAGGAATAGATTGAATATTTTTTAGTTCTGGGAAAATATCTTTTAAATAATTTATAGTTGCCCATTCTGCATTAACAATTCTATGAACATCAGATACTAATTGCTCTACTGCTAAATTATCTCCTAGTTTTGATGTCCCTTTCTGTAAAGCTTTTGCTAATTTACAAAAAGCAGAAAAGTTTTTAGGATCATTCCAGATGAGATCATTAGCCACTCTTCTTTCTACAAAAAGGTCACATCTTCTTCTAACTATAGGATTAGCAATTTTATCTACAGTATCATTATGAATTTTTCTACTATTACTAACTAGATCTAAATGCACCTTTAATGGATCTATAACAGTAGATTTTAAAATAGAGTATTTTTTATTCCAACCTAATTGCCTAGCACCAAATGTTATTCTAAGGTTATTAGTTGTAAACTCTCTAATCCCATTTAGAGTTGATAAAAACTTAGCAGCAAAAAAAGATTTTACCGTTGACTTAGCAACTGTTAGATTTAATCTTTTATCTCTGGGATCTATCCACATATTAGGTTTATATCTATTTGTTAGTCCTATCCTATTCATTAAAGCGTTTAATTGAGTTTCTGCGTAGCTTCTTATATTTCCTTCTAATGTTTGTGTTTTGAACCTATCAATAACATTCATACCTTTAGAGAACTTCCTATCATCTAACTTTATGTTTCCTAAAAATTCTTCTAATTGTTCAATCCCTGCTTCTCTTTTAGTTAGATCATTCAATGCTCCACTTACAATTTCATATACTGGTTTCTCTCTTCCTTCAAAAACTCTGCAAAAATTTTCAAATTCAACATCTACAATATCCTCACTACCTTCAACTTTATTTCCCCACTTCATTCCAATACTATAAGGAGTATTATATTTGATAACTCCACCTTCTTTTTTAGCTTCCCTAGTAGTACTATTTAAATCATAATAAAAAGCTTTAAGAACTTTTATAGGATTATCATAGATTGAATAAGTGTTAGTCTCAACTACTTTACCATTATTTTCAATAATATCTTTAAGTTCTTTGATTTCTGGGAACTCTTTTTCTAAAGCTTTAAAATTATCATAGAACTTCCTATAATTTCTTTTGCTGACTTTTTCAGCTTTTTTATAAAGGTCTGAGTAATTGGTATTTTTATGTTTCTTTACTATATTTTTTATGTTCTTTTCATATTCTTCTTTTAATATTCTAAGCTCTGTATTATTCTTTCTTTCTAATCTTCTAGCTTCTGGTAGTTTATCAGGATCATATAGTTTCTTATTATTCTTAATAGCATTAATGTCTTTGGTCTGCTTTATTTTGATTAACTTTTCTTTATGTTTATAATCTTTAGTTAATGCCTCAACCTCTTCTTTGATTTTAGCTTTACGCTCTTTAATATCTGCCTTAGTCTTTTCTTTTAACTTTCCTTTGAATACATCAAATTCTTTTTTAAACTCTTCATATCCTCCAGCATCTTTCCTGATTGTCTTATTAATTTTGTCTGAATGGAAATATAAACCAGCAGCTTTAGCCTCTTCTTTTGTTAGTTCAACCTTTTCTCCTATGAATGGAGCATAATGATTTAAAATAAATTTTGCATCTTGGTCTCTTTCATAGGCATTTCTTGCATCACGCATTGCTAGATCTTTCTCATAACTTTTATCAAAAATAAAATTCTTTTTACTGTGTGATGCATTAGCATATCCTTCTTCTGTTTTTGCATATCTTTCAACAATATTTTTCATATAGTTTATTAGCTCTATATCTCCAGCTCCCCCAAATGAAACTTCCTCACCTTTTAATAGTTCTATAAAATCTGTAGGGTTAATGTTTTCTGTTCTTCTAACTAATTCATTTCCAAACTTTTCCCCTCTAACTCCTAACATCTCCCTTGAGATCCTTGCTTGGATCTGCTCGACATTTAACTCCAAGTTAGTTAATAAAGGTTTAAGAGCAACTGATGCATCATCTTCTATAAGAATAGTACTTTTCAAGTCTTCTGTAGTTTCTGATTGAACTTTTTTAGATAGCTTATAAATACTATTCAAATAATTATTAAGACTTTGTTTTGTAACTTCTTTATAATCAAATTGTGGTTCTCCATATTCTTGTCTTTTTACTACTTCTTCCATAGCTTTTATATTAACCGATGCTTCATAACCTTTGCTTTTCAAATCTGCTTTTGCTTCTGGTTTAATCATATCATCATTTTTTAAAGCTAAATCTAAAGGTGGAGTTTTTAAAACCTCAGGAGTTAAAGTATTTTCTTTAAAAACATTATCTCCATGTAGGTCTATACTTCCGTGTGAATTTTCTTTAACATCTCTAACTATATCTTTTATAATACTCCCTTGTGGTTTACGCCCAATTAAATAATTTATAGGGTGTAATATTTTACTTCCAAATTCTTTGGTTAAGTCAACACCTAGATTAATAGTATTTCCAACTATAGCACCACCTGCTGCTTCCATTACTGCCCTTCCATCTATAGTGCTTTCAATCCCTAACAATTGATCTTCATAAGAGTTAGTATAAAGGTTGTCCATTGTATCTAACGCTGTACCTAATGCAAAATTAGCAGCAACTCCACCAATAGTTAATCTACCTAATGCCGCATTTTTAGTTAATTCTATTGGATTGGTTAATGTACTAGCTCCACCATAGGCTAATGTAGTTAATGCTTTAGAAGGTGCATTATTTATAGTATTGTAAAACTCATCATAGGCTTTTCTATTTGCAAGTTCAGACTGTATATAAGGTCGCATCTCTATCTCTTTACGCCCGATATATTCCTCTAGTTTCTTTATTTTTTCTTGGTCAGGCTTTTTATCAAACCTTTCCATTCTTTCAATAGCTAATAAGTCCCTATCACTTTTAGCTAATATGTCCCTACCCATTATATTGAACATATTCCAACCTTTTATAGCTCCATGTTTAGCTCCAGTTATAACATCACTAACAGTTGTTTCTTTACTAGCATTATATTTCTTTCTATACTTTAAATCTTCTTTTTTACTCATTAAATCCTCCTGCTAAAAATCAACATCATCTAATAGAAAATCATCTTTTTCCTTTGCTCCTGTTGGAGTTGCTTCAAATTGAATTTCTTTTATATTTAAGTTCTTTGCACTTACTTTACTCTCTGCATATTTAACTGGTGTGATTTTAATTTGCTCTATGTTTTCCTTATTATCTTTTACATATTTAACAAAATCGTCATCTTCTAGCAAATCATTAATTGCCATTACAATTACTTCATGGTTATTCTTTTTAAAATCTTCAGTATATGGAGAATCATTATTTATTAGGTAACCTTTAATAATACTATCTAATGCTTTCTTAGCATCAGTTCCTCCACCTAATTCTTTAAGTAGTCCATTATATCTATTCTTAGGGTGATCTCCCCAAGAGGTAAATCCTGCTAAATCGTCTGGATCTTCTAATTCAAACCCTTTCCCTTTTTGAATATCTTCACTAACTTGATAGTATTCAGGTTTATTTTCTCCATTTAAAAGGACATTTACCCCTAGCCCATTTATTCCTTCATACCCTATATTTTTTAACAATGCTATTTTCTTTCTCTCGTCGCCTCCTGCTAGCTTTGCAACATATGGGTATATAACATTCTGGGCGATTTCGTAATTAGACATTTGATTATCTTTACCTTCTTTTATAATTCTTTTTAGTCCATTCATTTCGTCAGAACTTAAGAACTTACAAACTGATCCATCTTTAGCATTTCCAAAGTTATTCATATTTTTTCCAAATATTTTATTTAACATACCATCATCAGATAATTTTTCAGCAGTAGTATAAGGAGTTCCACCATTGAGTAATTTGATTGCCCCATCAGCATCATTATTTATTACCAATTGTTTTATCCTGTCCTCTGTTCTCTTTTGACTACTGATTTCTTTTTCTAGCCTTTTCTCCTCTCTTTCTCTTTGGAGTACTTGATTATATTTTCTTCTCTCTCTTAGTCCTGTAACATACCCACTAAAAATATCTTTCTGTTCATTGTAGTAATTCTTTAATATCTCTTCTGCTTTTTCCTCTTTAATACCATCAACTTTACCTAATAGAGCTGTATATTTTTGAGCATTAAGTCCTATTAATTCCTGTGCTTTTATATAAGCTACATCAGGATCATAACTATTAAACAAATTATCAATCTCATTTTTAGAGGCTATTGTTAAACTTTTCTTTAAATTATTCATTATATTAGTATTTACATCAGCTTCAGGAACTCCATATTTTATTAATATACCTCTACTATTATTTATGCTATTAACCAATCCAGTTCTTTCACTTTCATTATCTGTTTGCCCTATCAGTTCAATAGAATCTATTATATTGTTTGTTGCCCTAGATAAATTATTCTGTCTTGTGAACTCTCCATAAACCATATTATTCTTTACAGATTTTTCCATATAATAAGTGTTTGAAGTGTCAGCAAACTTATCTTTAGAGATATTGTTTATCCTGCTATTCCTTATAATTAAGAACTCTTCTTCTCTTAATTTTTTTAGTGCCTCATCTCTTTGACTTCTCCATTCTGCATTGTTTAGATCTATCTTTTCAGGATTTTCAAACTCATCACTATACAGTTTTCTTTTCTCCAGTATCTTCTGATTAACATCCATGAACTCTTTATTTTCTTCTATCTCTCTATCTACTTCTAAGAACTGATTTCCTATTGCATATACATCTTTAGCCATTTTGGTAAAAATATCTGTCCATTGTTTTGTAAAATCTCCTGTTGTCATTTTTATTTCAGGAACTCCAGTTACAACATTAGGAGTTCCAGCTTGAATAGGGATATCTTTTTTCATTTTTATTCCTCCTTATAATCCAAATTTTTCAAGTTTTAAACCTGTGAAATTACTTTCAAATGTAGGGACATTATTCATAGTTCCATAAAGTCTTTCTCTCTCGTAAGCTTTAGATGCTATTTGTCCCATATTCATAACACTTCCAAGCATACTTTGAATACTTCCAAGTTGATTAGCCTTTAATTGATTCTTAGCATTTGCTTGGGCTGCTATAACATCTAGTTCAGCATTTTGTACACCTGTTAATTGATTGTAATAGTCTTGGCCATAACCTAATAAAGTTTGGATATTTTCCTTAGATAGTGCCTGAAGATCCTGTTTTTGACTATCATTAATTTTAATTAGATTACTTTTTGCCTCTGCTTCTAAATAGTTTTGTTTTCTTTGGAGAATTTCACCTTTTTGTATTCCAGTATCACTTCCTAAGAAACCAACAAAATTATCATAAATATCTGTTATTTGATTATTAAGTTCAAATCTTGTTCCTGCATACTCACTATTTAATCTACCAAAGTTAGTATAATAACTTTCTTTAGCATTCTTGACATTATATTCAGTAGTCATCTTAGTAATCTCTTTCTGTGCTTCTAATTGTTTCATTTTAGCCTTTGCTATATTCTTTTGAGTTTTATATTGACTCTTGTTCCCTAAGCCCAATAATCCAGTTACAGCCCCAATAGCATTAACTCCTAACATGGCCATATCAAATTTATTCATTCCAGCCATAGCAGTACTTAACATACCTAACATAAAATCTTCCTCCTTATTCCACAGTCTGTTCTATTCCTAATAACTCAAATACCTTATCATTTCCCTTAGTTTTTACCTCTATATCAAAGCCATTTTCTAATTGGAAACAATCATTTAAAACATAGGTATTATATATGTCATTTTCAATATTAGAAATTTCAGTGCCATTTATAGTGATCTTTTCTACAGCCTCATTATTTTCATTTAGTATTTTTAAAACTACTCTCACCACATTGATAGCATCATTATTCAAATACAATCCATAGTCTTGAGTACTCATATATGGTGGAAGAACTCCAATTTTTATATTTTCAACAAAATTATCAGATTGAATGTATAATTTATTCCCTAAGAAATAGTTATCATACCATCCTACTACTTTCTTACCTTGATTATTAATCATTAAAGAGATTCTACTAAATAAATTTTCTTTTATTGGCCTATATAAATAAATCTTATTTCCTTGCAGCTTATCAACTATTACAACATATTCCACACCATCAATAGTTAAACTAGATATATATTTTGAATTTCTTCTTATATCAAATTTATCCAATTCAATGGCCACAAATTTTAATATAGTTTCTCCTATATTTTGAACATTATAGGCCACTCCTTTTACATCTATAAAGTAGATAACTTCTCCTATCAATACCTGCTCTAAACTTGGTATTTTATCTGTAGCAGTTTGCATAAAAGCATCATTTTCACTAAGTTGGTTATTAAATCCTAATACATAATATCCCCTGTCAGTATTTACCCAAAGCCCTCTATTACCTGCTATTTTTCTTATATTTGGTTGAACAGATTTAATAGGACTTGGTTTTATATAGAAAGCTCCTGTATTCTTTTCATTTCCTAAAAAGTTTGTATAGTTAAACATTTCAGAGAAGAAAAGTTCTGTTGATGTGGCCATGCATAATCTATTTTGAAAGACACATATATCTTTAACTACTGTTTTATCTATCTTTATAATTTCACCTATACAAGCATCTCCTTTAGGTATATTATTGACTGAAAAGCCTGTATAATAAGCTTGTCCCTTTTTATCTGTAGCATTTCCAGTAAGATTTACAGCAATATTATTAATTACAACATTTTCAGGAGTACCAGTATAGAAGTTAAAAATATAATCTCCCTCTGAAAACTCACTATCATCAAATATTTTTTCTGATAAATCTGTTGATGCTATACAATATATTCTTGCAATAGTTTTACTTGCTCCATTTATAGTAAGTTTACCTGTTCCATCAGTTCCAAAACCATTAGGATCCTTATAGGTTTGAACTTTTATAAGTTTCTTCACATCTTTAGTTTGACTTGTTGAAATATCATATTCCTTAATAGTAAGCCATTTATATAACTCTCCTTGAAAAGGTTTCTTAAATCTCAAAGGTTTCTTTATACTATTAAAGAAATTAGCTATTCCAAAAGCTCCAGTATCCTTATTAACTTGAAATATCTCTGTTGTAATAAGGTTACCTACTACACAAAAGTTTTCAAAGGTATTAAAGACACATGGATTCTCTACTTTATGATCAACACTAGCTTTTATAGTAAAGGTTGATTTCTCAATAGAATAAACTTTGGTAGCTGTTATGATAAAACTATATTTAAAGTTGGTATCTCTTATCTCCAAAATATCTTCATTTATATTGGAAAAATTCATTTCATCAAATTTAGGAGCAGCTCTTAAAGAACCTATTGGAGTTATTAAAACATTATCTGCATTTTTTACTGATAAAGAATATGCCTCTGTATTACCTAATCCCAATAGTCTTATTCCACTTTCTCCATATAAGAATTTTTGTTGTAGTATATTCTTTTTACTCATTTAGATAATTCCTCCATCTTGGTGCCTCTATTCTATTTATCTTGTATTCAGCTTGCTTTTTCTTAGAGGCAATATAATCAAGTTTCTTATTGTACTGACTGAAAGCTTCAGCTAATTTCTCAGCTAGTGAATATGAGAATATATCTGAATAATATCCAGGATACTCTTCAATAGGTAATGGTCTACAATACAAAATAGTTAAATCTTCAATATTAGAAGTTATATATTCCCCCTCAATCTCATATGGGGCTAGTTCATTATATTTTGTATAACCTCTTACTATAGAAAGCATTTCAGAAGGCTTATTATAGTAAAATTTATTATTTTCTTTTTTTACTAAAGTTAGTTCACTTTTAATAGCATTTGCTCTATACACTGGACTAGATCCAATCTCATTAACTATAGTTTCTATAATATCCATAGCCACTTGGTATATTTGATAGTTATTATTGTTATAGTTTCTAACTTCTCCTAAAAGTAGTAAAGCATTAGCAACTATTTGCCCTTTTCGTAACATAAAACCTCCATATTTTAAAATAAGGGAGATTTTAATTATCTCCCCTATTTATGTTTATTTAATTTTTAACCTGCAGCCGAATTGTTAAATTCTAATTTGAATACACCTAATTTATCTAAGTTTTTAACTCCAATAGATGTCCAAGATTTTAAAAGATATTTTGATTTTTCATCTTTATAGCTTATAGATGTTCCTATATTATCATGCCATGTTGCTAATCCCATTACTTGATCAGCTAGGAAGTACATTTCATTAGGTTCTAATAAGTCATGTCTCCACGTGATTATTCTTCCACAAGCTAAATCTTCACTTCCTGGTTTTTGTACTCCAAAGAATTGAGCATAATCAGATGATAAAGCAGCAAATCCATTTTCACTTCTTAATTTAGCAATGTCAGTTTTATTGGCCAAGATTGCAATTCTTGTTCCTGTACCTAAAAACATTCTTGCATAGTCTATTGCCTCAGTGAAAGTTTTTAAAGTTAAAGGTTTAGCTGAGTTTCCAAATTTATTTTTTTCATCAATAGAAACCTCTTTTATTGCTTTTATAATATCTTTATCCTCTTCTATTCCTAATGCTGTAACTTGTGTTTTAGAAATAGAACTGTCAATATTTAACATTGTTTGATGATATTGAGTTTCATGTACCCAGTTACCTGCATAAATAGGTTTAGGAGATACTTCAACAGTTCCAAATTGAAAATCAACGTTTTCAGTTTCTTGGTTTCCAGTTCCACCCACAAATCTTCCCTCTTCAAAATCTCCAGTTCTTGAAATTGCAGTACCCTCTATTGTATTGAAAATAGTTGAACTATTCCCCTCACAATTTTGTACAATACACCATTCTCTTAATTTTCCACCATAGTTTACACTCATTAATTCAATTACTGAATCTTGGTATTGTTTTCTATGTACAGGGCTAATTCTTGAATCCCCTGACATTGGTTTTGATATATCTGTTCCTCCTGCCATTTTACATTCCTCCTTATACTTTTATTTTTCTTTTTAATTCTGGATGCTCTTTAAGCCATCTGTTTTTTATTTCCATAACTTTTTTCTTATTCCCAAGTGCCTTTTTTAACTCTCCCATGTACTCATCATAGTAGTCATCACTTGTTTTCTTTGGAATAAGTTCCTCTTTAACACCAATGCTTTTACCTTCATTTTTTTGTTTGCCTGTTAATTGATACAAGACTTTAAACATCGAAGGATTACACATCATCTCTTTTATAGCTTCAGCATGTTCTTTCCCAAGCTTTTTAATTAACATTGTTCCTGTACTTTTCCATGCCAATTTCTCTTCTTTAGAGAGTTTAGAATTTATTTCTTGCTTGAAGTCTGGAATATCCTCATCATCTTCAGCATATTCTTCCATAAGCATTTCAATTAAGATATATTCCACTTGTTCTTGAGTAAAGCCCATTACTTGAAATTCTTCTAATTTAGGTTTAATTTCTTCCATTACATCATCATCAAACTCTACTTCTAAGAATGATAAATCATAAGGTAATCCAGCCTCTTCTTGTTCTG